>Ga0209064_1000457_pt1 | contig 92076 bp, 90 predicted proteins | sample Inofromicrocosms_FD_187498 | JGI IMG/M metagenome (GOLD analysis project Ga0209064, IMG submission 187498) | Mouse cecum microbial communities from Vienna, Austria - Inoculum for glucosamine and mucus D2O microcosms (SPAdes) (version 2) | ecosystem: Host-associated > Mammals > Digestive system >...
TGATGGGCATATCTATGTCATTATTTAAGTAACTTATTAATACTTCATCTCCCACTCTTGGAGTATGATAAAAACCTGAACTTGCACTTGCAATAGGAGAGCTTACTCTAAGATAAGGAGAGTAATGATAAGAATAGGCTTTCGTTTGTGAATTGTTACTATCCACATCATTGTTTGTTGTATGATTTTCTTGTGTGAGAGGGTGATTTGCTTGAGTATTATGATGGTTATTCTCTGCATTATTTCCTTGAGCATTTCTTTGTTCTTTCGCTCTTGCATTATCTATAACTTCTTGATTAGCAAAGCAATTCATTCTTACTTTCACCCTGCCAAAGTTATCTGTATGAATAGTATTTCTTTGTCCTTCTATATCCTCACTCTGCCCAATCACAATTCCTAGAGTGCTATTTGGAGCTTTAGGCTTACTCTTTAAAGAGGGAGTATAGCTAAAGGGGAGAGGTAAAAGGGTTAGAGTATTGACATAAGAGTGAGATATGTTTGAAGCACTCATCTATTAATCTTTCCTATCCACCTTATAATATTTCCTTTTGAATCTATTTCAACACTTAAGTCTTTGTATTTGTTATAGAATCTAGGGGCTAGGATTTCATTAAAGTATTTTGTGCCTTTGGGCGTAATATCCACCCACACATTATATCTGCTCCAACACTTAGGATTATCCCAAAAACTCTCTTTGGTAAGTTTTACATCACATTTCACTTCCCACGCAAAATATCGTTCATTATTGATAAAGTTTTCCTTAAAATACTCCCAAGCTTCCTTGCAAGATTGCTTATAATTAGAGAGATTATAGAGAGAATCTATCGCCTCATCAAGACTTGAGCCAAACTCTATGTGTTGCTTTAAAAATGCCTCTTGTATAATATGCAAATATTCCTTTTCATAGTCATTTAGCCATTCACTCATCAATACTTCATCAATCTCGTGCCATTCATAAAGTAGCTGATTATAAAGACTAAATTCTATCAACTCCAAAACATCTGCCCTATTTGCATTGGGATAAGCGATGCGATATATATCCATAAGGCTTGTGTTTGTATTTCTTAAAGCCTTGTGATTACGCCAATCCCCAAAGAGACGATGAGTTTTAGAATCTATCATTTTATAATGCTTAATGCTAAAGTTTTGCATATAGGATTTTATCATTTTTCAAACCATTCTAAGATTTTGATTATAAATGTTCCATCTTCTTTTTTGATTTTAGTATATCGTATTAGTTTGTTTATTCATAGCTATATACCTCTAAAATATCTCATCAAAGCCATAACAACAATAAAAGCAATAAATATAAGAAATATAAGGAATACATCATCACCAATAAAATGTTTAGCTATAGATATGAAGATAATGTTACCAACAATAGCAAAAATATATACAATAAGAATAATTGTAGAGCTGTGCAAATGTATAGAGCTGTGCTTTTTAAATATACTCTTTTGCTCTTCAAAGCAATAATGCGTAAAACCAAACACAAAACATAAAATTTTATAATGATTTTTTACTCTAAAATTGATATATTTTTTTCGGAAAAATGATACTTCCTTTATTTTTGTGATATTTTCCATAAACTCTATCTTATTCCAGCCTTCTTCAATTACCCAATCATCATCATCAATCACCATTCTATTTTTTAAACAATATGAACCTGTGATATAAAATAATCTTTCTAAATCTTTTTGAGTAAAGTCGCTTTTTATGGATAAAATTTGCTTTTTTACCTCTTTATATTTTCTTTTTACCCTAAAAATAGCAAAACATTCCTCCTTACCACTCAAATAAGCATATTTATGATACAGCTCTTTATCTTTTTGATACCTTTCTGTGTCTTGTTGTATATCCCACAATATATCCTCATAGGAGATATTAACATTGAATATTTCACTTAAAATATAGCAAATTTCTAATTCTTGTTGCGTCAGACTAATCAAGATTGTGTTCCTTTAAAAAACTATCTACTTCTTTGCTAAAATAATCATTAACAATAAAATCTCCGACTTCAGCCCCAAAATAAGCTCCAACTCCAGACATTCCCATTATACAACCAACAAAAAACCAGCCTGTAAAAGGACAAACAGCATAGCCAACTGCACCTCCTGCACTTCCCCCAAATACTGCTCCACCTGATATAGTAGCCTTAGCTTTATTTTCAGCTAGATAAATATCGTAAGCAAATGCTCCAAAAGAAACTATAACCAAAAATCTTCCAAAATATTTAAATCCTGTGGTTATGGAGCTTACTTTTTTATTATCTTTGCCTGAAGATTTAATAATCTCCTTATAAACCTCCATTTGTTCTTTACTCGTAAGTTGTTCAAAAGGCTTATTGTATTTTAAATCCTTGATTTTTTTCTCTACCATTTCATCAAAAGTCCTACCATCTTTTTTCATAACTTCTGCTATACTTTTACCAAGATGTGTGCTTTTTTTACGCATATCATTCATAGTCTGATTGCGGAATATATTGGCTTCTCTTGCTAATCTCTCAGCCAAAATATTGCGTCTTGATTTATCGTTTTCCTTTTCTACTTCTTGTAAGAATTTATTTGACATTTCCTTTATGCCCTGCTTATACGATTGTCTAATATTAGCATCTTTTATAAATTGCCTTGCAAAATTTGCCGCCTCTGCTTCAATCAAATGTAATTCCATTCTTAATTTTTCTATTGTATATTCATAATCCCACCCCACATCTCTATTTGCTCTCCATAAATAAGCAAAGAATCTTATTTGCTTATTCTCCCATTCTTCTTTGAAAGGAATATTGACTATTTCCCCTTTAATATTTTCTAATTCTTTAAATCTCTTAGAATAAATCAGAGGTTGTGTCTTATTGACTTGCTTTAATGTTTGCTCTATCTCTTCATCTCTATCAAATACAATGTATCCCCATTTAGTTTTATGTTTATATCTTTGTATAGATTCTTTAAGAAGACTTTGTTCATCACCTTGTATATTTTTCTTTTGAGAATCTTTAAGAACATAATGGGCTTGAAGTGTGATAGATTCTATAAGATGATGTTCTAAAGGTGAATTAAAAGAATTGTGATTGTATTCTTGTGGTATATACTCTATGGCATTAACTTTAATATTGGGCTTTATATTGTCATTGAGAGTGATAGCTTTAGGAATGTTTTTCTCAAAGCTTAATCTTTGCTCTAAAAGTTCTCCTACTTGTTTATCCTTTGGTTGGATAGTTTTAGAAGGAGAGATTTTGATATGAAAGTCTTTTTGTTCTTCATCTAAACCATACCTATTTAATACAAAATACAAATCTGAATTAGTCATCTTAGAGCTGACATAAGCATTATGAAATTCTATAAAGCCATTTTCATCACTTTTAGCCCTATCTACAAAAGAATAAAAGTTTGGAGAATACACATAAATCTCTCTATTACTTAAAGCTTCTTTTTTATGATTAAAGCATTGGGCTTTGATGTGTATAGGGAGAGCATCTTTTGGAGTAGAGAGAGCAAGAGAAGAGTTTGTGGAATCTTTAGTGGAATAAGAGTGGGTAGGATAAGCAAGATAGTTTGGAAAAGTATGGAGAAGTGTATCTATATCAAGGGCATTAGAGTTTTTGTTTAAGAGAAGTTCTATAAGGGATTGGTAGTCTTTAGATTCTAAAGTAGGATTTGGCACTAATTCATATTCTAAAGGATTAGAATCAAACATAGAAAAGAAAGATTGGAGTTTGGATTCAAGGGAGTCTATGAGGGGTTTAAGAACATCATCAGCAAGGAAATTTATAAAGTCTTTGCCTGTTTGAGTGTTCATTAAAATACCTGCGATAAGTGCAGAAATTCCACCAATAACAATTAAAGCAGGAGCTGAAGTTAAGCCTAAGGTTGAGGCAAGGATAAGAGAGATTCCAGAGGCAAGTAACATTTCAATCACCAATCCTGCACCTGTTTTAACTATATCTCCATCATTGTTCCCATAATTATAAGTAGCAGATACAGAAATACCCTCTGCTTTAAAGACATATTTAAGTGCTTTTATTTTCTTTGAAAATCCTTGCTCTATTGCTAGTTTTGCAACCTGCTTTGCTCCCTCTTCCATTGAAGCAAACACTCCACTTATTCCAGCCATTAAAGTATCTGCAAAATTGCCTTTGTATTGTGAATAATAATGGATTGTATCAAGTAAAGTATTAAAGATTTCAGATTCTAAGCTTAGAGATAATTCTTGAGTTTGCGTATTATAATCTGCAAGGATAATATAAGAAGCATTTTTATCTTTAAGATTGTCATAATGAATAACATTGAGTTCTTTTGCTAAATCAATCTCTAATCTATGGGCTAATTCATAAGCTAAATCTCTATCCTTTTGATAACGAACTTTTAAGTCATTAATAACTTGTTCTCTTTGTCCTTTATCAAGTAAGGCTTTTAATCTTCCATATTCTTTTTGAGGGAAGTTTCCATCGCCATATACTACACTTGGGGATAATTGGATATTGTGTATAGAATCTTGTGGCATTAGATGTCCTTATAGCCTAAATCTTTTATCTTATCTTTTAATTCTGCATCACTGATTGTTATGCCTTGAGATTCTAAAGCTTCTTTAGTCTTTTGGCGAATGGAGTTGAGTAGTTTTTCTCGTTCTTGATTTGTTACATATTCATCGCATAAAAATACTTTATGATAATGCTTAGGCATAAAAATCAAATTGAAATACTTATAATTTTTACTCGGTGCTTGGTAGTTCAAAAAATAATAAACAAAACAATTAGACCTTTCTAAAAATGGTCTTGGAGTATAGTATTTGACTAATCCCACTTCCCCAAACTTAAAGAATCCCTTTTGCATTCTAAACCAATGCCTACACTCAAAACCTATGCCTTGATTGGTAATATAGATTTTGTTTTTGCGATAGTAAAATGCTTGGCGATACGCATCTATAACTGAATAGAAAATGGCAATATAGAGCAAAAATATCAACCAAGACTTTGGGCTATAAAATACAGCAATCAATACAAGAATAGGATTTTCGTCTGCGAATATTTTACTTATCATTATTGGGAATGCTATAAGAATGAATAGAGAAAATAAAAAAATTAATATATAAGAAATCCAATCCAATATAAACACATTATGCCTTATCTCATACAGAATCTCCTCTCCAAACTCATCATATCTTATATCTTGCTTTTCTTTCATACTCTTTTCCTTCTTAAACCCAAAAGGCTCATTCTAGTGTGATGTATCATATCAAATCCGCTCTGCTCGTTGATTGTTTCTATAAGGAGTTTTTTATGAGTTAATCCAACTAGATTAAGTCCAACAAGATGATAACATAATATGAAATCTTTATGTTTTATAACATAAAAAAGCCCTGCAAAAATATTATGTCCTATTCCCAAACCTGAAGCAATGCCAATGTTTTGCATATCAATACATATATTGCCATAAAACCTATATTGCAAAACAAGTTTGTCCTTATACACAAGGATTTTTCTTAATAAATATGGCTTACTCATTATAAAATAATAAAGTGGCAAAGCCAATATGCTTATATTTTGTGAAAAGTAGGCAAAAAGAATTAAAGATACACAAAAAAGAAAAGAAACTACTGCCTCATAGAGAAACAATATCCTCTGATACCATTTTTGTTGGTATGCACATTCACAGACAAACAATAACTTATCTTGTATGATAGGTTCTTGTCCAGCTTTATAAAATATAAACATATAGGCTAAAAGATATATACATATTATCATAAATATAAAATTTGCAAAATCCACACAATAGAGTTTAAAGAATAAACCAATTCCAAAAGCATTAAGAGTGGATTCTGCCGCTATAAAACATATCACAACCGCCAAAAATTGCACTACAATAAAAGAACGATTGTATATTCTTGCACATTTTGCATTCAAACTCGTTGTGCCTAATCCATTAAAAAGAAATGTGTTATAAGGAGCGTTAGCGTTCATTATTCCTCCCTCATTGCTCTATTTAATCCAAATTGACTTGCATAAGAGATGCTATCCACATTAAAGCCAAGTTTTTGATAAAGTGCTTCTTTGAGCTGTGTTTTGTTCTCCAATCTGCCTAGCATATCATTATCAATATTGCCTAAAATCTGATAAGTTTCAATCACTTTCTTTTTTTATTGAAATTTACTCTAGCAAGTGTTTGATTAACTCCTATCCCAAGTCCCTCTCCAACTAAAGCAAGATTCTGCAAATTAAGCGTAATATCACCATAGATTCTATATCTTACTATGAGGCAATCTTTACATAATAAAACCTCTTTAAGTAAAAATGGTTTTGCAAAATATAAATACCAAAGCCACAGACTAAAAATAACAAGAGACAAGTTTAAGCTAATTAATAACCCAACAAGATAAAATAAAATCAAAAATACAAGCATAAGATAGTCATAAGATTTTATATGTTTTCTGCAAATAAGTAAAGCTTTTGTTTCATCTGCTTTTACTTGAGTGTGTCCATTTTGATACAAAAGTATATTAGCATACAAAAAAATCACACAATATAATCCAAAGCAAATATTTAAAAGCGTCAAAAAAATGGGAGAAAATGGATATTTAAAGCTATGAGTTAATCCTAAAATGCCTAAAACAAGAGGAGCATAATTTAAAATAATAAATATATAGCGATGAGTTATCCGTTCTTTTTGAGTGCCAAAACCATTAAGCAATAATGGGTCAAAGTGTTTCATAGAATCCTCGTGCTTGAAATAATAGCTAAGATTCTGCCTTTAGTTCCAAGTCCTTTAGTTGATTCTTTGAGTGATTTATCTACCCCATATTTCTCTGCTAATGTTGCCATTGAAGCAAACACTCCACTTATTCCACTCATTAGTGTATCAGTGGTATTACCTTGATATTCTAGCAAATTTGTATTAGATTCTATGACTAAAGTTGAAGTATTATCCTTATTGATAATTTCTTTAGCTGTAATGTTAGAATCTTCATAGGTAAAGGGTTGGTTTGTATTATTTTGGTGTGCAGATTCTGTGTTGGTCGTAGATTCTATATTGTTTTGTGTGTTTAATGTTGTGGCATTTTTTAAAAACTCTTGACAATCAATATTACACATTATAACTTCTGCGAAAGGAATACGATTATATGTATCTTTAGAATCATAAAGTTTAATATTATTATTTGGATTATAAGTAGCATTGGGGTTAGAATCTATAATACCAGCCTTAACATCAAATCCTTTATTACTAGAGTTAGGTAAGCCTATTTTAATACCTGCTGTGTTGGGTTGGTTAGGATTGTTGGGATTCATAAGGTCATCTCCCAAGGGTAAGTAAAATTTTTTCATCTAAATTATAGTGATTAATACCTTGAGATTCTAAAGTTTTTTTAGTTTTTTGTTTAAAGATCTCAAGGAATTTATCTACATTTTCTGCCATTTTCTTGTCAAATAAAGGATAATAAAAATTACCTTTTATCTTTGCGTCAAACCAACCAAAAGGCAATTTTTGTTTTTTCATATCATAAAATATAAACACATAAAAAAGAGGAGGTCTAAATCTTACCACCAATCCATATTCTCCATAATGGAGATACATTGTCTTTTTGAAGAAAAACTGATAGGTTTGCACAATAAAATAATCATTATAGAGAACTATTTTACGTTGATTGTTGAAAATAATCTCATTCAGACAAAAAATAAATCCCCATATCATTAATACTGTAAATGGAAAAATAAGTATGGTAGCCCACTCTTTCTTGATAGCTTCAATCAACTCCATTAGAGAAGTCGTCATATATAAACTATATAATATACCAAAACTAAAAAGTATCACAATGATATTGATGAATTTGTGTAATATGCCCATTTTAGATTTTATCTCAAAGATAGGTTGTATATTGTTCATTGTCCTGTCCTCCCATACCTATATGGCAATCCTTGCAGAAGCAATGGGTCAAAGTTGCTCTTAGCATCTTCCCTCATTCCGCCTTTACCTCCCCACCTTTAACGACTAATCCTTTAGAATCTATCACTACTTCTACTCCACTAGCTTTAATAATAACACAATCTCCCCTTGATATATTTTTGTAGAATATTTATTAAATTCTTCTAAAAGTTCATTGGCATTTATAAGCGACAAACAAAACAAACACACAATTATTTTTTTCATATTATTCCTTTATTATTTAAAGTAGTCTATCACTTTATTACTGCTATAAAGATAAAGTTCTTTTCCATTAAAATAACATTAATGTCATACAACATTATTGCACCTCCTTTTTATACACATCTCCCCACTCAAATATCGTTTGGTTACCACACATTGTGCTACAAAAAGAATCAGGTGAATCAAAGGCTTTCTCATCTCTTGTAAATACGATGCCTTGCGGATTTTTCTTGATATAAATTTTACAATTTACAAAATCCTCGTCATCATAATAAGCTATGGCTTCTTGTCGTGATTTTATCTGCAACTTCAAACTTATATCACATTGGTGCATATCATTAAACTCGCTTTTATGTAACAAAGCAAAATATGAGGCTTCACAAGTATTATTTTTACATTTTTGTATCTCAAAGCTCCCCATATAAAGATTTTTTTGTAACTCATAAGTCCCAAGCCACGCATTGCTTATATACATTGTGTAGGTTTGTAGCTCTTTGATTCTACTTTGCAAAAGCTCTTTTAGGCATTCTTTAGATTCGCACCTCTCTCGTGTTTTAAGCCAAGATTTTTGAGAATCTAAGAATGCTTTTTTGCCATTCTTATCAAGCTTTGCTTTTGTCTCTTGATAACTTTTAAAGATTTGTCTATCCAAATTCTGCAAATTCCCACTCTCATCATTACATATCATCTTTTCTACTTTTGTGGTAGCCTTAGCACAATCAAAGCTAGGTTTAGATTCTTGTGGGGATTGAGCGTTAAGATAAATGCCTAAAACTATACAAACACCTAAACTTACTAGAATCTTTTGCATAAAACCTCCTATTTACTTCAATAAGTGCATTTTAGTTCTCTCTTATTACCCTCTAAAAGATAAATGCGTGTTGTTGGATAAATAAAATCCTTATCCTCAAAAAATCTCCCATTCAAGAGAGTAATATAATTTTTACCTTGAAACTCTATAACCCCATAAGATAATTCGCTTAGTATAGGCATAAAACCACGTTCATTTGCAGGATAAAATTCTAGTCGTTGTGAAATTTTATTACTTGGCAGAGCATATGTAGTTAGTGCCGCACAAGCCTCCTCGCTATTTATGCAAACATTTTCAATGGTTTTTGCTCCACTAAAATGCAAATCATCGCCATAGATTCTATCACTTACTTTTTCATCTAGCTTACCATTTTTATATATCCAAAGCACTCCAAAATAGCTCCCTATTGTGATAATTACCTTTTCTAATGCCCCATCATTATCAATATCAATCTGTCTTTCATAGCTTTTAGGAAACTCTATGTATGGAGATTTTTCACGAATGGCTTTTGCCACTTCATCTTTTTTAATCTCGCCATTTTGTGTGCAAAAAGAATCAAAAAAGACATCTCTATTGTTTCGTCCAAAGGCACACAAGCCTACGCTAAAAGGCGGATGAGTAGATGGGTGGATTTTTCTCCATTTGCTCTCATCAAATTTGTCTTTTCTTGCATACTCACACAGCTCTTTATTGTTAGAATCTAGCACTTCTCCCAAAAGCTTGAGTAGATGCGTAATGCGTATTTTATAAGATTTTTTTAAAAGATTGGAGGACGAATCGTATTGTAAATTTTTTTTAAGAAATGCTCTTTGTGATTCTAAAATTTCCTTAAGTTTTTGGTCTTTATCGGGAAACTTAGAGATTTTTAACTCTTTTTTTAGCTGTGTGTAGACTTCAGTCATATACCTATCAAGATTCTGTAATTCCCCACTAGAATCCTCACATATCATCTTTTCTACTTTTGTAGTAGCCTTAGCACAATCAAAGCTAGGTTTTGCTATTTCGCTTGATTGGGCATTAACTAAACTTATCAATACTGCGATAAAAAAGAGAATTTTAAATATATTTTTATATAGCATAATGGATTCCTTTCATTTCCCAATCACTCCGCCTTTACCTCCCCACCAAACTATAATGCAAGAAAATTTTGCATTATGCGTTTGCCCTGCTCTTGCAAAATAGACTCTGGGTGAAATTGCACTCCATAGCTTTGGTAACCCTTTGCTTTAAGAGCCATAAGCACCCCATTTTCACTATATCCTAATGCCTCACATTGCCCTAATTGACTTACATAGAGTGAATGATATAGAGCAATTTTTATTCCTTGCTTTACCCCCTTAAATAAAGAGTTTGGCGTGAAATGAAAATGCGCTATCTTGCCGTGTGTAGGATTTGCAATAGAAACAACCTCGCCTCCAAATGCTTGAGCGATACACTGATGTCCCAAACAGATTCCTAGAATCTTCTTATATGGGGCAAAATGCCTAATTGCCTCCAAACACACACCAGATTCTAAAGGGTGGCTTGGACCGGGAGAGATGATAAGATGAGTGATAGAATGCTTTTTGCAAAGCTGTTTTAGCTCCAATAAAGATGTATCATTTGGCACAACAAATGACTTTGTGCCACATTCTTTAAGCAAATAAAGCACATTATATGTAAAAGAATCATAATTATCAATGAGGAGCACTTTTGATACTTTTTGCTTCATTTTACCCCTCTTTCAAGCTGCACTTCTACCACTCCTCGCACAGAGTTTATACAGTAGATTCTCTGTGCTTTTGCAAGATGTTTGCGTTTTAAAGTTTTTTCCTTTATCGCTCCACTTTGGAGCAATGCTTGAGCCAAAGTGCCACCAAGCAATCCACTTTTGCGCTTTGGTGTATAGAATCTCCCCTCTATCTCAAGCACAATATTACTTCGCGAACCCTCGCATAGCTCACCTTTTTGGTTAAAATACAGCACATCAAACACCGCTCTACATTCTATGAGTTTTATAGAATCTGCAAAATGGTTGCGTTGCGTGGATTTATGGTATAAAAATATATTATGTGAATTAAGCGTGTGTTTAGACAATATAACACGAGTGCAAGCACAAGGCACAAAAGGCTTTATCTCAAGAGCATACGCGCCATTTGGCATAAGACTTAAGCGCAATATTGCTCGCTCTTTTGGCATTTGTTGTTTGCAAAGTTGAAAAAATGCCTGTGTTTGCTTGATACAATCTCGCTTGTGTAATGCTTGAATGTGTGGGAATTCAATCTTTGGATATAAATGCGAGTGTGCAAAGGAAGCAGTAAATGCACTAAATTTGCTGCAAAGGAAGCCAAATTTACGCGCAGAGTGCAAAAGTCGCTCTAAATGCTCTTGGAGTAAAAAAATGCGTCCATTTTCAAAAAGCATTGTTTCAAAGAGCGCAAAAGATTCTAAAGGGGTGGGTTGCAAAAAACTTGCTTTAAGCTTTAATTCGGCAAACTCACTCTCACATACAGAATCCCACACTACCCCACTTCCCACACCATAGCGATAAAAGTCCTCATCTGCACATTTAAAAAGTGTGCGAATAGGCACACAAAAGGAAGTATGTTGATTAGAAATCACACCTAATGCGCCACAATATACGCCTCTTTGGCGAGATTCTAAACTATGGATAATTTCCATTGTTTTAAGCTTTGGTGCACCTGTGATAGACCCACAAGGAAAAAGAGCGCACACAATCTCACGCAATGAAGTCTGTTTGGATAATCTCCCCTGCAAAGTAGAGACCATTTGATGAAGTGTGGGATAAGTCTTTATCTTGCATAGATTTTTTACTCGCAAGGAGCTAGGCTTGATAATTTTGCTCAAATCATTACGCAATAAATCTACAATCATCATATTTTCGCTACGATTTTTGCTATCTTGCTGCAATGTGTGCTTTTGTATAACATCTAGCTTATGTGTTTTGGCTCTTTTTATTGTGCCTTTCATTGGTTGAGTGGTAATTGTGCGATTTTTTACCTCAAAGAAAAGCTCGGGTGAAAAACATAGAATCTCACCAAATGCGTTTTTAATGTAGGCTTTGTATGCGGTGTTTTGATAAGAAAGAATCTGCTTAAAAAGCTGCTTGGGCTGCACTTGAGAACAAAGCTTTAGCTCGTGAGTATAGTTGATTTGATAACTCTCACCTTTTAAAATATGCGTTTTTATGCGTGTAAATCCGCTCTTGTAACCCTCATAGTCAAGCCCTTGCAAAAGAAATAGCGGTAATTGAGTGTGATGTGTCTTGTTAAAAAGATTTTTAAGCTTACGTCTTTTGGCAAAAAATACAAAATAAAGCAAGGGTTGCCTATGTAAAGACATTGTAGCGCATATACGCTCATAGAGATGATGATATGCTTTTGCTTGATGAGCTTGGAGAGCCACGCCTGCTTCATAAGTCATATACCCGACAAAATAGCCTTTTTGCTTTGATTTAAGAGTAGATTCTATGCACTCTAGCGCATTCAAAACGCCTTGCACATCAAAAGCAGTGAGTTTTCTTAAAGGATTGCTATAATAAAAGTTACCATAAATCATTGCATAATGCTATCTTAAAGCATTAAATATTTAAACCTATTCATACTCTTTCCCCACGCTCTCTAAATATTCTTTTAGCTGTGGTTTTTTTGTATAATTCTACTTTTTCAAATCATAAAGGAGACAAAATGCAAAAAGAGGGAAAACCAAATAAAGCAGCAAAAGCGCAAACTCTTCTATCTCTCATACTAGAAAACGATAATATGAGTGAGGAAGCCATAATTGCATATCTTAAAGCCAATGTCAAAAATGCCAAAAAAGAAATCAAAGCTGCACTCAAGCATATAGAAGATTGTGCTTATGAAATGACAATGAATAATGATTACGAAGAGTATGAACTAGAATATGAAGATGAGACAGGCATTCCCGCATCTGAATGTGATAGCAATGACTTTCAAAGGTGGTTTGAAGATAAATTGCTTGACGAAGATTTAGCCAAAATCCGCACACTTTTAGAAGAGCTAATGAATGAAAATTTGCAGCTAAGGCTAGATTCTCAAGTCAATGCAAATAGCGCACAAAGCCCAAAAGAGCTCATAGAGGCAATACAAAACTATGAAGTGCTAAAGGCTTTAAATATCTTGCAAATTGGGCAGATAGAGAGAAAACGCATTGGCAAAGATCTTTTAAAAGTGTGTGATAAAGCCATAGACTCTCTTATTGATGTTGTCGTAGAAGATTCAAAAGGCGGCAAAGAAATTGGGAAAGACATTAAAGGCGCATTTTCAGAATTTATTGAGGTAGATTACAATAGACAAGGATTTAAAGATTATAGCGGCGAAGCACGAAAGCAACTCAAAAAAAGCAGTGTATATAAGCTAAGGGAAATTTTAGAATCTATCACAAAAGGTAAGAGTATAGAATCTGCCCTCCACAACTCTGTCTTTTATGACAAAAAAGGCAACTTTAAGCCAAAGCATAAGGAGTTATCATTTATCCCACTTAACACTTTTGAGCTAAAAGTTCTTGTAGAGATTGAGGAAGTAAATCTTGGGCAAATTGATTTAAGCTATATCAAAAGCCTTGCTGCGCTCTTTGCTGATTATGCTTGGTGGCGCACAAATAGAAAAGATTTTAGCGGTATAGAGCAATGGGATACGAGTAAAATCAATGATATGTGCAAGCTTTTTACAGGGTTGAAAGACTTTAGGGCAGATTTAAGCAAATGGAATGTCTCAAGTGTGAAAAACTTTAATAGTATGTTTGAAGATTGTGAATCTTTTGAGAGTGATTTAAGCAAATGGAAGCCCAAAAAAGCAGAGGATATTGCCTTTATGTTTAGCGAGGCAAAGTCTTTCACAAGTAATTTAGATGCTTGGAATCTAAGTAAGGAATTGGTAGAAAAAGCAAAATATCTTTTTGAAAACTGCCCGTTATCACAAAATCCGCCATCGTGGTATAAAGCCGTCTTTGATATGGATAATCCAAGTGTGGCATTGCTCTATAAACTCGTAAAGATAAGAGACTACGCCCGCGCAAAAGAATGCTTTTCAAAGCTACAAACTCTAAGCAAAGAGGAATACATAGAATGTGCAAGGCTTTGCTTTTATACAGAGCCGGGAGTAATAAGCACAGCACTCCCTGATAAAGATTTTTTCACTGCCCTTGTCAATCAAGCAAAATCACAAAATATACACATTCCTATCAGCAATGAGGTAATGCAAAAATGTCTGCGATTTGGGAAATTAGAATATGCGAAGTATTTAGTAACGCTTGGCTATAAGGTTACTATTGATAAACAGAATAATTTTGGCGTATATGTAGCACTTAAATCAAACCCAAAACAAGAAGTGCAGGATATTCTGCGCTTCTTTGTGCAAAACTTAGGCAATGAAATCAATGAGAAGTTTTTTGAAGCACTTGGCTTTAATCCTGAAACTAGGGGTTCTAGAGATAACTTTAATGAAAAAACACTTGATATATTTTTTAAGGAGCTTTTAGCACACTACCCTAAAGAAATTTTCACTGATAAAAAAATGTTGGGTTTTTTTATTAATACGGATTTAATTTACATACTTTTTAATAATGGCATAGAGGTGGATTTACAAGGGGTGGAAATTAACCCTAGAGCTATTGATTATTACCTTGATAAATACTTGCCAAAATTTTTAAAATTTTTAGAGCTTCATCTTTTACAAGCAGATACTATAGTTGAACATTATATTTATTATCCAAGAGATACTTTCGTGAAAGTGAGTGTTTTGCTTTTGTTTCTCGATGAGTTCAAAAATAAACTTACAAACAATAATATCCAAAAAATCTTAAAGCAGTTTGCAAAAAATGGCTTTGATGTGGAGAAGCTTGGCACTTATGAGGGGAAAAACCTTTATGAAATATTAGAGGATAGCAAGTATAAAGAGGAGATTTTATCCTTACTAAAGATAAAATGATGTAATCCTTTACATTCACACATTGAGGAGCTTTTGTGCTAAATCTTTCGCACCTTTGAAATCCACCTTACCCGAGCCAAGCACGGGGATAGATTCCACTCTTAGAATCTTAGATGGCTTAAAAAGTGCTGGGATTTGCGCTTCTTTGATAATTTTTTCTATTTTTTCACATTCTGTCTTTTCACAGCTCACAAGAAGAATGACACTCTCGCCCTTTTTGCTATCATCTATCGCTGTGGCAACATATTTAAGCCCATCATCAATCTCATATTTTTTGATAAGCTTTGCAATCTCCTCTTCAATCCCACCAAGACTTACCATTTCCCCACCAATTTTTGCAAAACGCGAATATCTATCCACAATATGAATGAATCCATCGGCATCTAAATGCCCCTTATCGCCACTTTTATACCACCTAATCCCATCAATTTCTACAATCACTTCTTTGGTTTTTTCCTCATCATTGAGATACCCTACCATTACTTGATGTCCGCCGATAAGTATCAGCCCGTCCTCGCCCACAGGCATTTCCTGCATAGTATTTGGCTCAACAATTCTAATGGCACTTCCGGGCAAAGGCATACCCACGCTGCCCTCCTTACTTGCTTTATGCAATTCCCAATTATCCACATCAAATTCACTCGGTAGATTCACACTTGCCACAGGTGTAGTCTCTGTCGCACCATAGCCCTCATAGATTTCTTTATTAAACTTCATCACAAAGGCTTCTTTTACATCTTTTTTGAGTTTTTCCGCTCCTGCTACCACAAGTCGCAAAGAATCAAACATAAGCTTATCTACCTTATTACTACGCGCATAAATACCCAAAAACGTAGAAGTGCCGCACATCACACTCACTTTGTTTTTTGCTATTGCCTTAGCAACGCCTACCGCATCAGTTGGGTCTGCGTGTGTAACAGAGAGCATACCCTCAAGCAAAGGCATAAGTGTAGTAACGGTTAAACCAAAGGCGTGAAATGGTGGCAAAGACGAAAGCATAGAATCCCCATCGCGCGCGTGAATGACATCAGAAATTTGCAAAATATTGCTCATAATATTTAAATGTGAAAGCATTACACCTTTTGGCTTACCCTCACTCCCACTACTAAAAAGAATTGCGGCTATATCTGTGTTTTTCTGCGCTTTTATATAAAACCATTTAAGCATAAAAGAGGGCAATAAAATCGCTTGAGCCATTTTACACACAAAATCAAGCTTATTTGCTTTAACCTTATCAACTAAATCCTCCATATATAACACTCTCACATTTTGCGAGAAATTTAAACTCACGCCCTTGCCTTCAAGTTTATCCATAAATTTTTGTGAAGTATAAATTGTCTGAATTTGTGCGGATTTAATAGCAGCATCAATCGCCTTTTGTCCAGCCGTGAAATTAAGATTCACAATGGTTTTTGTCGCCATAAGCAAAGAAAGATTACATAATGCACTTGCAAGTGAGGCAGGAAGTATAATTCCCACATTTTGCTGCTCCTTTGTCTGCTCTGCAAAAAGCTTAGAGAGAATAAGTGTAAGGCTAAGCATTCGCGTATAACTCATAGAACCACTTAGGCTATCTATAATAGCCACTTCACTTCCCCACTTCTTTGCAGAATCTACCCACGCCTTGCCAAGTGTAGGCAAGACTTCGCATTGAGATTTCCACGCGCTAAAAGATAACTCAAACACTTTAGCCTTAACCTGCTGTGCGTTAGAGTGAATATCTAAAGATTCTCCAAAAGCAATCGTGATATTGCGTTTAGCAAAGCTTTTGCGTCTTTCTTGGAATCCTTGATGAGAGTGTGAAAATGCACTCCCCCATAAACCGCGTATATAAAAGGGCAATATTACAGCTTGATTTTCATTTACATTTTTAGCAGCAAGTTCAAAGCCATTTTTAAAGGTATTTAAATGCCCGTGTCGCGATATTGCACCTTCGGGAAAAATACATACCATATGCCCTTGTATGAGTTTTTGTGCAATAGATTCTAAAGCTTTTCTGCTTCCGGCATTTGAGACAGGAATCACACCAAAAAAATCAAGAAAAATGCGTATATACCACCTATCATAATAACTCCGCTCCATTACAAAATACACCTTACGCGGTAGTGCCAACTGCACCATAGCCCAATCTATGAAAGATATATGATTGCCAAGTAATAATACGCCGCCTCGTTCAGGGACATTTTCAAAACCCTCTACATTTAAGCGGTATCTTTGAAAAAATGCAAGAGTAACGAGCATTCTTACAAGCGAAAAGGGCAAAAGCTTCACAACATAAATTGCCCCACACAATGCGACAATCATACAAAAATAAAAAAGATACACTACATCAATATTACCTAAAGATACAAGAGTGCCTATAAGCAAAAATAAAAGCATAGCAATATTTTGCACGAAATTATTACCTGCTAGAATCTTGCCCAACTCACCCTCTTTGGCGTGGAATTGTATTAAAGCATTAAGCGGAACTATAAAAAGTGCGCCACCCACACCAAAAAAGAAAAAGAGCACAGCATAAGATGTAAGAGAAGAAAAACTTAAAATCAGCATAGTAGTTATACAAATAAATCCTGCCCCAATAGGGATAAGCCCTGTTTCAATATATTGCTTTGAAAATCGCCCCGCAATAATAGAGCCTATAATAATTCCAAAGCCCGAACAAGCAATAATCATCTGCACCTTAAAGGTATTTAACTCCGCAAAAGTCATCTTTACATAAGTCGGAAAAGTCGCTAAAAGTAATTGAGAGATAGACCAAAATACAGCTATGCCTATTACAGATAACCAAATATTACGATGAGAAGTGAGTAATTTAAAATTTGCTTTTAATAAAGAACCTCTCAAATATGCTTCCTTATCAAAAACCTCTTGTGTGCGTTGCGTAAGTGTGGGAAGGGTATAGCATAAATATAATTCTATTAGAGCACACGCAATAAGCACAAAACCAAGCGGAGCGACACTTTGCAAAATCTCACCTTTTTGTGCTAGGAATCCTAAATCACTCAAAGCATACAAAGATTCAAATAGAAGTGAGAAAACGCTCATACCTGCTAAAATAGCTACAATCGCCACTGCCTGTATCACACCATTTCCCCACGCAAGTAAATCCTTACCTACCAAATCTTTGATAAAGCCATATTTTGCAGGAGAATAAATCGCCGATTGAGCTGCCATAAACAAAGTAGCTATAAAAGCAAACCAAAAATAACCAAAAAAATAACACAACGCAATAATGATACTAAGCAACAAGCCAAACCACGCACATATACGCATAACAACATTTTTAGGATATTTATCAGCCAAGAAACCAGAAGGAGAAAAAAGAAATATAAAAGGAAGTAAGATAAGTGCGTTAATAACGCTTGTTAAGAGTGTAAGTTCGCTTCCATCATAGACTTTATAAATTGTATTTTGAATAGTGATTTTATGCCCTAAATCCATAAAGGCATTGATAAATGCTATAAGAATAAAAAATGTAAAACCTTTAATCTTCCATATTTTATTCATTAGTATCTCCTATTTTACATCTTTAGAAGAAGTTATTTATTTTAGCTTTTATCAACTATCGCTCACTTAGTATCTTGATTTTCCCATTTTCTACGAGCACATACATATCTTTTTGCCCCGCAGAGCTAAAACTTGGCTTACCATTAAGAAAAGCTTTATAGTCTTGGAAAAAACTTATACGATACATATTGCGATGTGATTCATTTGGATAAATAGATACATTGATATGAGAAATGCGTATATTTTTGCTTTCATTTTTAGCAAAAATATTTTTCTTATGCTCTCTGAAAGATTTAAAACTCATACCATCGGGGCGAAAAAAATTTTTTTCATCATAAAAATTTAAATAAGTTTGCAAATCATTTTTTTGCCACGCATTTTTCCATTGATAGAGTTGAGAAAGCACTATTGAGAGCTCATCTACACTTGTGGGTTTAAATATTCCCTCATAGGTAATGAGCATAGTTTTTTTCCAATCAATAATTTTGTCATACTTTTTCAAAAGCTCATTATCAATAGCAATGCACCCGCGCGTATTAATATCCTCTCTATTACCATTTAAAGGCAATCCGTGAATCCAAATCCCACCACCTGTTTTTTTTAGAGACTGGTCATACACATTAGGATAATTTGTAGAAAATGCCAAAGGTCCATAATATTGGTCTAATCCTGTAAGACGAGCATTTAAATCATAAGAGCCAATGGGCGTTGTCAAATCACCCTCTTTTTTCTTATTACCCTTACCTTTTGCAACAAGTGCTGGTGAGTTGCCAATCTCTTGGAGTTTAGAATCTTTAAGCTGATAGAGTTGGAGCGATGGGGTAGATTTATTTGATACAAACAAAAATTTCAAATCTTCAAAGTATCCATACTCTGTGGCGTTTTCTTTGAGATATTCTGCCCAATACTCTTTATCTGACAAATAACTCTCAAGCTTAGATTCTATCGCACCTATACCATTTTTTTTGTATTCATTAACTAAACCTACAAGCTGCATATCTAAAGCATAAATATGCTCCATAAAGCTTAGTGCCAATATACACCAAAGCACCCTGCATAATTTCATTATCTTGCTCCTTTAACTCATTATAAGGTGAAATCATATCCTATTTTTTTCAATGTATCCCTTTGTTTGCTCCAACCTTTATATACCTCAACATCAAGCTTTAAAAAAATCGCTTTAGAGCTAAGAGATTCTATCTTTTGACGCGCGCACTTACTAATGCGTTTGATACTGCTGCCTCCTTTGCCGATGACAACGCCTTTTTGACTTGATTTTTCCACAATAATATGAGCAAAGATTCTATCTTGCTCTGCACTTTCTTCAAATTTTTTAATCACCACATCAGCCTCGTATGGAATCTCATCACTTAGATTCTCAAATAAACTCTGACGAATCATTTCTTTATAAATCTCTTTGAGCGAAGCATTAGAGAGTATCTCTTCATCATACAAAAACGGCGAAAAAGGTAGATGTGAAGCAATGGTATGCAATATTTTTTCTCTATCAAATCCTTTTTTCACGCTTACAGGTAATAATTCTAAAAAAGTATCGCTAAAGCGTTGATATTGAGCAATTTTATGTAAAATCTCTTCATTTGTGCAAGTATCAATTTTACTTAAAAGTAAAATATGTTTTTTGCCTTGAGAAAGCTCTAAAAAATGCTCATAATGCCCTATATCATCGCTTACAGGAGCAAGATATAATGCCATATCATAATCACTTAGAGCCCTAAGAGCTTGAGAGAGCATATATTGATTGAGCAATTTTTCTTGATGATGAATACCCGGCGTATCCACAAAGATAATCTGTGCATTGAGTGGTGCATAAGGCACGATGAGTTGGAGTTGCTTGCGCGTAGCATTTGCCTTATGCGAAACAAGTGCGAGATTCTCTCCCAAAAGATGATTAAGCAAAGTAGATTTTCCAGCATTTGGTCTGCCAAGTGTCGCTACAAATCCCGCACGAGTTGGCAAGGTTTGATTACTTATGGATTCTATTTGCATTTACTTGTTGCTTTAAACTAAAGAATATAACGTGCTAAATCAATATTTTCCACCAAATCCCCAAGACGCTCTCTTACCATATCGCCCGTGATTTCTACTTCTTTGCCTTTGTAAGTATCCACATCAAAGCTAATATCCTCTAACACGCGCTCAATAGTCGTATGCAATCGCCTTGCGCCAATATCCTCTGTGCGTTGGTTAGCATTATGTGAGAGACGTGCAAGCTCCCTAATTGCTTCATCACTAAATTCAAGCCGAATATCCTCTGTATCAAGCAAAAGCTGATATTGACGCAAAAGAGAACTTTTAGTTTGAGTGAGAATCTGATACAAACTCTCCTCATCAAGCATACTTAACTCCACGCGCAAAGGAAATCGCCCCTGCAATTCTGGAATCAAATCACTAGGCTTACTCAAATGAAATGCCCCTGCAGCAATAAATAAAATATAATCTGTCTTAATTTGCCCATATTTAGTATTGACTACACTCCCCTCAACAATAGGGAGTAAATCTCTTTGCACTCCCTCTTTACTCGGGTCTTGCCTTGAGCCATCTTTGCTCCCCACAGCAACTTTATCAATCTCATCAATGAAAATTACGCCATTTTCTTGCGCGCGCCTTAATCCTTCTGCCCTTATACTCTCTGCATCAAGCACAGATTCTATAGCTTCATAAGCAAGTGCCTCTTTGGCTTCTTTGACGCTCATTTCTTTTTTTATCTTATCTTGGCTGACATTAAGCACCTTAAAAATAGATTCTTGGACTTTTATCATATCTGGAGGCATATTTTCATCATTAAACTGCGAAATAGGTTTCTTACTTATCTCAATCTCAATCATCAAATCATCAACCTCACCCTTTATTACACGTTGCTTCATTTTGGTAAAGCTCATATCATATTCGCTTTTTTTTGCTTCACTTACGCCGCTTGGTAAAGGTGGGAGAAGCTTTTGAGTAATTTTTTCAATAATATAATCATTAATTTGCGCTTGAGCCCTCTGCCGATGCTCATTTTCTACAAGATTCACACTCGCAAGCACCAAATCCCGCACCATAGATTCTACATCACGCCCCACAAAGCCTACTTCAGTGTATTTACTTGCCTCAACCTTAACAAAAGGCAATCCCATCATTTTTGCCATACGGCGAGCAATTTCCGTTTTTCCCACACCAGTAGAACCTATCATAAGAATATTTTTAGGCGTAATTTCATCTTGCACTTCCTTATCAAGCTTCATTCGACGATAACGATTTCTTAACGCAATAGCTACTGCCTTTTTAGCATCATTTTGTCCTATAATATATCCATCAAGATATTCTACAATTTGTTTTGGTGTCATATTTTCTTTCATCTGCACTCCAATGTTATAATTCTAAAATTTTGATGTTTGTATTTGTGTAGATACATAACTCTCCTGCAATAGCTAAAGAATGCTCTACAATCTCTCTCGGAGGTAAAGAAGCATAATTATGTAAGGCGCGCGCCGCACTCAGAGCATAATTCCCACCACTACCGATAGCGGCAATTGTGCCATCTTCTGGCTCTACTACATCGCCTGTGCCACTTAAAATATAAATATGCTCGGTATTAAGCACTATCATCATTGCTTCAAGTTTGCGCAAATATTTATCCTTGCGCCATTCTTTGCTAAATTCTAATACACTCCGCACCAAATCGCCCTTACGCCCCTCCAAAATGCGCTCAAACATATCAAAAAGGCTAAAAGCATCAGCAGTAGAACCTGCAAATCCACTTAGAATCTCTCCATTATAAAGTGTGCGGATTTTTGTTGCATTATTTTTTAGCACACAATTTCCAAAAGTTACTTGTCCATCTCCACCGATAATAGCACATTTTTTGCCATTATACTCGCCTTTATAACCAAGTATAGTTGTTGCTTCAAACATTTTGTATCCTTTTATTATTGTGCTTTAATCTCAAGTTTAAGTGTAGCGTTAATGCCCTGCCCAAGCTTGACTTGCACTTCAAAATTACCTGTATGTTTAATCGCTTGAGCAATCTCAATATGCTTCTTATCAAGGCTTACTTTATGCTCCTCTAAAGCAAGAGCAATCTCTTCTTTTGTGATAGAACCAAAAAGCGTATCATTCGCACCTACCTTTTTATGCAGTGTGAGCGTGAGAGATTCTATTGTTTTTTTCATTTGCTGCATTTCAGCCTTTTCAAGCGCAGCAAGCTCCTCTGCTTTGCGTTGCTGGGCTTTATATTTATTGATTACCTCATTTGTAGCGCGTTGAGCCTTGCCCTTAGCGATAAGAAAATTTTGCCCATAACCATCTTTTACTTCAACAATCTCGCCCTTTTTACCAAGCCCTTGCACATTTTCCAAAAGTAGAACTTTCATATTTTCTCCATTGCGTTATAATTGCGATGTGAAATTATAACTAAAAGTGGCAATATTATGTTAAAAGCTTTGAAAGATTCTTATCCATTTGCCCGCGCAATTCATATTCAGCACAAAGCCATTAAGTATCCTCGCTTGATTATCAAAGCCGATTTATCCTTATTTGTGCGTGTGCCACTTAGATTCCCTATGCAAGAATTACAAGCCTTTATCCGCAAACACCACAAATGGATAGAATCCACTCTTTTAAAACTCCACGATTGCAACGCACACACACAAAGCATTTTACAAGCCCATAGCGATGAGATTCTTATCTTTGGCTCTTGGCAAAGATTATCCTCCTTAACCTCATTCTATTCACACGCTCAATCTCTCCTCACCTTATCACCACAGAATCTAAAAGCACCACTTAAATCCATACTTTTGGATTATATCTGCTCTCGTGCGCCTCAAATCGCTGCGACTATGGGAGTGCAATATCAAAGTATCAAAATTACAAATGCTCTTACTCGCTTTGGGAGCTGCACCTATGATAATCGTTTGTTTTTCTCTTTTATGCTTATTTTTGCGCCAAAAGAGCTCATTGATTATGTCATTATCCACGAGCTCGCACATATTCGTTACAAAAACCATTCACAGGATTTTTGGGATTTTGTGCAAAGATATTGTCCAAATGCTAAAACTCATCGTGCACAACTACGCAAACACGCTAAATTCTACCCTGCTTTATTACAAAGACTTTCTTTATAAATCTTTTTTATTTTCCTAGTCTCCGCAACCTCTTTTCCGCTCCATCAAAGAACATAAGTTTTATTTGTGAAGTATGAATATAACCTATGATTGCTTTATGCACATCTTTTATACGAGGTGGAAAATACAACACTTTTATCCATTTATCATTTGCATTATTAAAAGAAAATTTCTTATCAATGAAATACTGCCAAGATTTGCGTGTATTATAAATACCAATAATCAATACATCTTCTTTATCTTTCGTATAAATGCGCTCTAAAATCTTACCATTTGGAGTTTCTCGCAGATTCACAAACTCATCTGTTACGCTTATCTCATAACCTGTTAGTCCTAGCATCAATACATTTTCATACGCGTCTCTATTACTTGGTTTTTCAGAGATTTTTTTGATAGTGAGATTTGACACATTGATTTTATCATAACTGCCACCACTACAAACGTGACGCTCATATTTAAGTGCTACTAAATCGCTATGTGGCACAATATTTCCTGCACTATCACCATCAAATATAACACGTTCCTTTCTATTTTCTATTTCAAAACTCACTTGAAATCTCACCTCGCCAAGCAATCCATCTAAAAACCATTTGGGCAAAAGATTCTCTATTTGTTTTATATCCTTATCTGCCACACTTAAACGCGCGGTTTGTAAAAATGAAAAACCACTTCTTTTTGGATAAAAGATTGAGGACATCGTTTCATTGTCACTACACTCACTAGGTTCTATGTTTGCAAAAACAATTTCACCGCTTAAGCTCAAAGGCTTTATAAGCTTGTAATATGCATAGGAATCTCCTGCTGCGTCATTATTACCCTTGCAAAGTTGTGTCTTGCCATTGAGCTGCCCCCAATTACAACCCTCCAAAAGCTTAAAATATGTAGAATCTACCTCATCGTTTGCCACCAAAAAACTAAAAGCAAAACAAAAACCCACAATAACCTTAAGCAAACCCTTCATTAATTCCTCCTATTGATTTGATAATCTCACAAATTCCTCTAGTATAGCAAAAACGCGTTTAGATTCTATAATGTCTCTTGCTAAAAAATATCCCTCTTTGATACTCTGCGCTTTATCTGCAAGGTATAACGCTGCACCGGTATTAAGTGCAACAAGCTGCGTTTTAGGAGAGCGTAATGACTGGGGTGAAGCAGAAAAAATATCAAGGCTAATGCGCTTATTTTCCTGCACATCTCCTCCACAAAGCTCTGTATAAGGGACAAAATCAAGCCCTATCTCACTTGGATTAAATACATAGCTTTTAATCACACCATTATTGAGCTCTGTAATTTGTGTGGGTGCGCAAAGCGAAATTTCATCATAATAATCAAATCCGCTTACAACCATTGCCCTTTTTATACCCAAAATATCAAGTGCGCGCGCCATAATCTCGGTATATGCCTTATCAAATACACCAATAAATTGATGTGTAACATTTGCAGGATTTGCTAGAGGACCGATAAGATTAAAAGCTGTCTTAAAGCCTAGTGTTGCCCTTGCAGGAGCAGCAAATCGCATAGCAGCGTGAAACTTTTGAGCAAACAAAAATGTAATACCAATATTTTTATAAACATCAATACAAGTTTGCACCTCCATATTGATATTTACGCCAAGTGCGCTTAGCAAATCTGCCGAACCAGACTTTGAAGTAATCGCCCTGTTGCCGTGTTTGATAATCTTTACTCCAGCAGCTGCGAGAAGCAATGCACTTGTGGTAGATACATTAAAGGTTTTATGAGGAGAGCCTCCTGTGCCTACCATATCAAGACGCACCTCATTGCTTAGTGGTAAAGGAAAGGCAATGGCTTTTTTCTTCAATACACTTGCAAATCCCGCTAACTCCTCCGCATTCACGCCTTTAATCTCAAGGCTTGTCAAAATACTGCCAATTTGCGCATCACTCATATTGCCTTCTGTAATTTCGTCCATTACATCATAGGCTTGTTTAAAGCTAAGATTTTCACCCTTTAGAGTGCTTTTGAGATATTGCTTGATAGGAATAATCTCACGCGTATAGTGCAAGAAATTTAAAAGCATTTTCTCACCCTCTGTTGTGCCAATAGATTCAGGGTGGAATTGCACGCCCACAAGATGATGAATCTTATGTTCAATCGCCATAATTTCTCCATCTTCACTCCACGCACTCACTTCAAAGCAATCAGGTAACTCATTTGCCTTGCCTACAAGTGAATGATAACGCACAATAGGTGTAAGCGGTGTGATATGCCTAAAAAGCCCTTTTTGGTTATGATGAAGAGGCTCAACTTTGCCGTGTGCAATATTTTTGGCATTGACAATATCCATACCAAAAGCTGCCATAATCGCTTGATGTCCTAGACAAATTCCTAAAATGGGATACACACCTTGAAACTCCTGCACGATTTGGATAGAAATCCCTGCTTCTTTTGGTGTTTTTGGACCAGGACCAATAATGATATATTGAGGATTTAGCTCTCTTATCTCTTCGATACTTATCTTATCACTGCGCACTACCTTTATAGGAAAGCCAAAGCGATAAAATGCTTGATAAATATTATAAGTAAAAGAATCATAATTATCAATGAGCAAAATCATCATTTATTCCTTGTCTATATTAAACATATCAAGCTGTGAGCGGACTTTATTTTGTGTCTCCATATACTCTGCACTTGGAATAGAATCTTGCACCACACCCGCACCAGAGCGCATATAATACATACCATTTTGATACACCGCTGTGCGAATAGCAATAGCAAAATCCATATCTTCATCATAAGTGAAATACCCTATCGCACCGCCATACACACCTCGTGCGTGAGATTCTAAAGATTCTATGGTTTTGATTGCCTCAATTTTTGGCGCACCACTTAATGTGCCTGCAGGAAAAACAGATTTAAACGCATCAGCTTTGCTAAAATGCTTAGAATCTAGCTCTCCTTGCACTTCGGATACAATGTGCATAACACGCGAATATCGCTCAATTTTATTACGCGCTATTACTTTTACACCTCCACCTACACTTACTTTACCCGCATCATTACGAGCTAAATCAAGTAACATTAGATGTTCTGCATTTTCTTTTTCATCATTTAAAAGCTCTGTTTCAAGCTCCAAATCTTGCGCCACACTCTCACCTCTAGGACGTGTGCCTGCAATTGGACGAAGTGTAAAAAATGATTGTCCTTGCTTGCTTTTAAGCCTTAGCATAATCTCCGGACTCGCTCCAAGTATCACAAAATCATCAAAATTATAATAAAACATATAAGGACTAGGGTTTTGATGGCGTAAATTCCGATAAGCTTGAAGCGGAGAAAGTGAAGAGCGAATCTGCATATATTGACTTGGCACACATTGGAGTAAATTTCCCGCATAAATTGCCTTTTTGATTGCCTCCACCATAGATTCATATTCTTGCTGCGAAGTAGCACTCACACACTCAAAATCTGATTTTTGCATAGAATCTAATCCATTTTGTGGCACTAAAGTGGCAAGACTATGTGCAATATGCTCTATTCGCTGCTTAGTTGAGTGCTCTTCTCTCTCGTGTGCATAGCCCACACTCACAATATGCAATCTATCAAAAAGATGGTCAAAAATTAAAAAATCTCGTCCAAAGATAAATGCACATTCAGGCGCATTATAGAGGGAGGGATTCTTAAATGTTACCTCTTCAATCTCTGCAAAAAATTCATAACCGATATATCCTGCTCCGCCAAGAGGCAAAGGCAAATGAGCAGGAATACTATCAGTAGGATTTGGTGCAAGAGTGCGCACAAGAGCGAGAGATTCTAAAAAACCAGCTTTATGTGTGGGAGGTAGAGAAATAGAATCTAGTGGCGTATAGTCTGCTAAAGCCTCATATAAAGGGATTTTTTGCCCTTGCGTATAAAGAAAATGTGCACCACATTCTTTGTAGATTCTAAAAGCTTCGTTTAAAATCACAATGGAAAATCTATCTTTGCCTGTTTCGTTATAAGCAGATTCTAAAAGCACTTTTGCATTCAGTGAGCCAAGCACTGCCAAAGGGGTAAGATTATCGCACAATATTTCTTTATGAGCTATTGAGGCTATGCGTGAATTGCTAAAATCAAACATCATTTTTCCTTAAAACCATCGCATCATACTTTAACGCGAATGCAACTCAACTATCTCCACGCCTTGAGGCGGCACAAAAACAAATTTTTTATCGCTGATAGCCCCATTGAGCTTGACATTTTTTAGTTTGAGCGTTGTTTTTACGCCCATAGAATCTACAAATTCAATGCGTTCTGGCTTTTGTGCTTTATCTATAAAAAGCACATATTCTATACCATCAACTTTCGTATGATATGTGCCATCATTATGCTTTTTAGCGGATTTAAGGATAGAGAGAAAATCTGCTTTATCCTTTAAACGTGAATGGCTTACTTGCTCTAAACGCGGCTCATACATAATAACTTCATTTTTATTCATATAAATTTCTTTTTGCAAAGGCGCTTTATAATCCCATTTAACCTTACTTGGCATTTTTCCTATGATATGTCCCTCATAACGAGTAGGCACACCATCTTCGTTCACAGCAATCTGTTCAAAATCCGCTTCTATGCTCTGTAAATTCTCGCCCCACGCAAAAAGTGTCATACATAAGCTAGTAAATACAAGCACATAACGCCTTAAAACTTCCATTATCTTATCCTTAAGTCTAAAATTTAAGAGCAAGATTTTACCGAAAGTATGCTAAAATTATGCCCAATTTTTCAAGGTTTATTCCGCTAAACCCAATTTTGCTAAAAAGGCTTATCTATGTTGCAAACTCTTATTTCAAAATTTCTTGGCTCACGCAACAATAAACTCATTAAACATTATCTTAAAGAAGTCCAAGCCATTAATGCTTTAGAATCTACTTACAATACTCTAAGTGATGCACAACTGCAAGAGGCTTTTATGCAATTAAGAAAACTTATCCAAAATGGCGAAACCTCACTTCAATCAATTCTACATAAAAGCTTTGCAATCACACGCGAAGCAAGCAAAAGAGTGCTAGGTATGCGGCATTTTGATGTGCAACTTATCGGTGGTATGGCACTTAATGATGGACGTATCGCTGAAATGAAAACAGGAGAGGGCAAAACGCTTGTGGCAACTCTTGCAGTATGTCTTAATGCACTCTGTGGTAGGGGTGTGCACGTTGTAACAGTTAATGATTATCTTGCCAATAGAGATGCCAAAGAATTAGAACCACTTTATAATTTTCTGGGCTTTGAAGTAGGTATTATTACAAGTGAAGTCCGCGATGATAATGAACGTTTGCAAGCATATGCGTGTGATATTGTTTATGGCACAAATAATGAATTTGGCTTTGATTATTTGCGAGACAATATGAAATATGACCTTTCTCAAAAAGTGCAAGGAGAGCACTATTTTGCGATTATTGACGAGGTAGATTCTATCCTTATTGATGAAGCACGCACACCTCTTATCATCTCTGGACCTGTTAATCGCACACTTGAACACTACCAGCTCGCCAATAGCGTAGCTCAAAGGCTCAAAAACGAAGAAGATTTTAGCATTGATGAAAAAAATCGCGTTATTCTCCTCAATGAAGAAGGCATTAAAAAGGCTGAGAGTCTTTTTAAAGTAGATAATCTTTATAGTATTGAAAATGCTGCACTCTCTCATCATCTTGACCAAGCACTCAAGGCAAATTATCTTTTTATTAAAGATAAAGACTATGTTGTGCAAAATGATGAAGTAGTCATTGTTGATGAATTTACGGGGCGTTTAAGCGAAGGCAGACGATTTAGTGAGGGATTACATCAAGCAATTGAGGCAAAAGAAAAGGTTGATATTAAAGAGGAAAGTCAAACACTTGCAGATATTACTTTCCAAAATTATTTTCGTCTTTATGAAAAGCTCTCTGGTATGACAGGTACAGCGCAAACAGAAGCAAGTGAATTTTTGCAAATTTACAACCTTGAAGTAGTGAGTATTCCTACAAATGTCCCTGTGCAGCGCAAAGACCTCAATGACCTTATTTATAAAAGTGAGAAAGAGAAATTTAATGCTGTTATTGACAAGATTCAAGAGCTTTACAAAAAAGGGCAGCCTGTCCTTGTAGGAACTGCAAGTATTGAAAAAAGTGAGATTCTCCACGAACTTCTTAAAAAACATAGAATCCCTCACACTGTCTTAAATGCCAAACAGCACACCAAAGAAGCCGAAATTATTAAAGACGCTGGAGTAAAAGGCGCAGTAACAATCGCTACAAATATGGCAGGACGCGGTGTAGATATTAAAATCAATGACGAAATACGCGAACTTGGCGGATTATATATTATTGGGACAGAGCGACACGAAAGCCGCCGCATTGATAACCAATTACGCGGAAGAGCTGGGCGACAAGGCGACCCGGGCATTAGTCAATTCTATTTGAGCCTTGAAGATTCGCTACTTAGAATCTTTGGGAGTGATAAGATTAAGGGCATTATGGAGCGTCTTGGGCTTAAAGAGGGCGAACATATAGAATCTGGACTTGTTACGCGTTCAGTAGAAAGTGCACAAAAAAAGGTAGAAAATCTCCATTTTGAATCACGCAAGCATTTGCTTGAATATGATGATGTTGCTAATGAGCAACGCAAAGCTGTATATAAACTACGTAACGAATTGCTTGATGAAAATTGCTCATTGCAAGAGCGAATTAGCACTAATCGCGAACTCACTGCGCAATCTATGCTTTATAAAGCCCAAATTTTACCCGGCGATGATAGCAGTAATTTCAATATAGATTCACTCAAAGCACAAATCAATGAAGAGCTTGGGCTTGAGATTGGAAATTGTGAGAATCTTGATTATGATGAATTACTTGAAAAACTCATTACACAAATGAATACAGCCTATGAGGAAAAAATGTCAAAACTTGAAGAATCTCAACGCGCCCAAATTGAACGTATTATTTACTTACAAGTGCTTGATAGCTCGTGGCGGGAACATCTTTACACAATGGATAATCTTAAAACAGGCATAGGGCTTCGCGGGTATAATCAAAAAGACCCGCTCGTTGAATACAAAAAAGAAAGTTATAATCTTTTCTTAGAATTTGTAGAGAATCTTAAATTTGAAACAACTAAAATGCTACAAATTATCCAATTAAGAGACAAAGAAGAGGAAGTAGCAAATAAAATGATAAAAAATTTGCAAGATGAACTTGAAGAAAACTTGCAAGATTTAAATACCAATATGGATTCTACACCTGTGCGAAAGAACAAAATTGCACGCAATGACCCTTGTCCTTGCGGTAGTGGCAAAAAATACAAAGTATGCCACGGCAAAAGCGGACCTAAAAGTGGATTACTTGCATAAATGAAGACACTTATTTTTTATCTCTTGCCCCGTTATTTACGTTTTGACAAAACACAACCTTTCATTTCTATCACGGCACTCTTAGCATTTTTTGGTGTGGGTATTGGCGTTATGGTGCTTTGTGTAGCAATGGCTATTATGAATGGTATGACAAAAGAATTTGAACGCAAACTCTCTATTATGAACTATCCTCTAAGCATATATTCTACTACCTATGAGGGTGTAGATGCAAATATACTTCAGGCACTCAAAGCGCATTTTCCTCAATTTCTTTTTAGTCCTTATTTGCGTTATCAAGCTGTGGGCAAAATAGGCAATACAATGAGTGCAGCTATGGTTTTTGGTGTAGATATGCAAGCAGAATCCCAAATCAATGCTGTTGTCAAAAAAGCTTTTAAAACTTCTCAAAATTCCGATACGGAATTTAAAAAAAATATTGAATCTTTTATGCAAAAAGAGTTTTCTATTCTTATAGGAAAAAGTATGGAGGAAAATTTCGGATTAGAATCTGGCGATAAACTTGATTTATTTTTTACCCAACTTGAACCATCAGGATTTAGCTACACACCTATTAATAAACGTTTTAGTATTGCAGGATTCTTTGAATCTGGTTTGAGAGCGTATGATGAAGCTTATGTATATACAAATTTAAGCGCATTACAAAAGATTCGCCATCTTAATGAGGGCATATATGATGGGATTCACATATACACACCAAATCCTATGCAAGATATTCATAGCATTAGCGATTTTCTTAACACACAATTTCCCTATCGCGCTGGAGTTGAGGGCTGGTGGCAACAAAATGGCAATTTTTTCTCGGCGTTAGAGCTTGAAAAACGCGCACTTTTTATTGTGCTTATGCTTATCATTGTAATGGCTGCTCTTAATATCATTAGCTCTTTACTTATGGTTGTAATGAATCGCCGCAAAGAAATTGCTCTGCTCCTCTCGCTTGGAGCAAGTAGGCAAGAGATTAAAAGTATATTTTTTTGGGTGGGAAATACTATCGGTTTAAGTGGTATAGCGCTTGGGATTATTCTCACAGGTATAGCAATGTATGTGCTTGATACTTTCCCCATTATCTCGCTTCCCGCAGATGTATATGGTAGCTCTAAGTTACCGCTAGACTTATCTTTGATTGACTTCTTGCTTACAATTATAGGGGCAATTTTTATCGTATGCCTTTCCTCTTATTATCCTGCGAGAAAAGCTTCCTTAGTAGATACCTTGCAAGTTTTACGCAATGAATAATGCAATAGTATCTTTTTAAGAAACTTATAAGTAAATAAATCGTAGCATACAAGGACGTCCTTAAAGTTGGGGGTTAGTTATTTTTTAGGAGTTGCTTTGAAAACACTTTATGTAGGAAACTTGGTTTATGCAGTTACACGTGATGAGGTTCAGGATCTTTTCTCCCAATTCGGTGAAGTTTTTTCTGTTAAACTTATTAATGATAGGGAGAGTGGTAAGCCAAAAGGCTTTGGTTTTGTAGAAATGGACGATGAAGCTGCACCTAAAGCTATTGACGCGCTCAATGAAAAAGATTTTCGTGGTCGCAACCTTCGTGTAAATGAAGCAAGACCACGTGAGCAATTCTAAAGCCTAGCAGATTCTAGGGAGTAACTCGCCTTGTGGATATTCCACATATCGTTTTCCACCCCACGCATTGCATAAAATAACACGTGCTTGATTTATATCCTGCACCTTGCGTGATATATGTCCGATGACACAAGCGTGTGTGCCAAGTGGGTGAGATTTGAGCAGTGATAACACTTTTTTGCTTTCATTTGGTGGCACAGCCATTACACATACTCCCTCATTTGCCAAACTTAATGCTTCAAGCCCTAAAATCTCACATACACCCCGAACTTGTTGTAACACAGGAATACTCTCCTCTGTAAGTATTATTTCCACACTCGCTGCCCTACTCCATTCATTGAGCACCGCAGCCAATCCTCCTCTTGTCGCATCACGCATTGTGTGTATATGACAATCTCTCACAGATTCTATCATCGGATAAAGTTGCGCACAATCACTTTGTAAATCACTTTGCAGTGCAACCTCATTCCGTGTGCAAAATATTACTGCTCCGTGTGCCCCGATAGGTGCACTCACAATAATCTCATCACCCTCTTGTATATTTCTCACACGCCAATCCGCATACAGCTCTCCTATAGCAGTTGTATTGATGTAGATTCTATCTGCTACACCCTTTGGAACGACCTTTGTATCTCCAGAGAGAATCTTCAAATTCGTCTTTTGAGCCTCTGATTTGATAGAATGTAAGATTTGCTCTAATTGCGCTTTTTTCATACCTTCTTCCAAAATCAATCCAAGTGAGATATAGCGCGGTTTTGCACCTCTCATTGTTATATCGTTACTTGAGCCACATACACAAAGTTTGCCAATATCGCCTCCAGGAAAAAATATCGGGCTTACTACATAGCTATCCGTGCTTAGGGCTATTTTTCCTTTTAAATCACACACTCCAGCATCTTCGCCACCATCTACGATTATTTCTCCTAAAATCTTATATATAACTTCCTCAATGAGTGCGTTAGATTCTACCCCTCCGCTGCCTTGTGAGAGGGTAATATACTGCTCTTTCATTGCTACTCCTTTTTACATTCAAAGATTATTGATTTTTTTAGCACGTTGCAAAATCGCCCAAATCAGTTGCCCTTGCTGTGCATTCCAAAAAGCATAATCACATACAATAAAAAGCCGCTTTTTAGTGCGCGAAATCGCCACATTTAATGCATAGAGTGCGTGAGTTTGACGAGAATCTGTGAGATGATAATGCAAACTCACAGGAGAGAAAATCACATTATCAAATTCCTGTCCTTGAGAACTATGAATAGTGAAGATTCTCTCTCTTGACATTTGGCGTATAAGCCGCTGTCTCTGCTTGATAAATGGTGTAATCACTGCAAAATCTTCACCCTTGAGCTTTGCACAAAGCTGCTCACACGCACGCGCTTCACTCTCACTCAAACGCCTATCCTGCTCGCTTTTACTTCCACTATCAAACACAAGAATCTCCATTTGTTCATCATTACCCTTTAAACCCATACGATAAATATATTCATCAAGAATGTGAGCAAGATTGTTGCCATAACGATGTGTCTTACTTAGCTTACTCATACGCATAAAAGCAAATGGAGGTATATCACAGGTTTGCTGATATTGCTTTATAATCTCCTTTATAGGTGTGCCTTGACAAAGAGATTCTAAAAAAAGTGCAGAGAGATTCCATATATACGCATTCTCATTTTCTGCTCTCATAAGTTCATTAGGAGGCATTTCACATACAGGAGAGAGTTGTTTATGATCACCAAAAAACGAAAGAGGTGTGCTATCAACACACAATGCACAAGTCTTAATTAGCGGTGCATAGGCACATTCATCTAAAAAAATATGATGAAATTTAAGCTCTAAATTCTCATAGCGTTTAATAAATCCATCAAGTGTTACCCCCACGACAAAAGCATTTTTAAGACGAGTTTTAAGCGTATCTTGGAAATTAAACAAATTTGTTGCGTTTTTTTGCTGCAATATGCTCGGGTCGCAAGTTTGTGGAAATTCATTCATATAGCGCAATGTAGGTGTGCCTAATCGCAAAATATTCTTACGCTCTAATCCTAAAGCATCAAATTGCTTAATGAGCGTGCGCAAAACCTGCTCTAACGCATTATTTGTAGTAGCGACAACTGCCACTCTTTTACCTTGTTGGATATAATACAAAAGTGCCTCAAAAAGCACTGCTTGAGTTTTACCTGTGCCAGGAGGTCCCCATACATAACTTAGAGGATTTGTGAGCACCATAGATAAAGCTTGATTTTGCTCATCGCTTAAATGTGCAATATGGGGTATTTCATTAGATGTAATAGATTTGGGCAGGGTAACCCTATGTCCATATTTACTAAAAAAATCCTCTACATTTTTAACTAAAAATTTCAAATCACTAAAAAGTGAAAATGCAATATTATCTTTTTGCGCCTTTGTGAAAATTGCCACAATATGAGGCAATAAAGAAAGATAAAGCACCTTTTGTTTTTCATCATAAAAACGAGATTCTATCTCTTCTCCCTCCGCAATACTATAAAACTCCTTATCCACACGCAAGAGCAAAGCACCGCCAAGCTTTAAATCCATATCTATCACATTACCCTTAAGCCAAAGCACTAATTCATCATTACTTAATTCATAGCGCGTAATAGCAATTTCACTTAAACCCAAATCATTATTATCCAAATACTCATAATACCGCTGTGCAGATTCTACAAGGATTTCTCGCAAAGATGTATTCATTGGCTACATCACACCACCATATTTATAATACGCTGCACACGCTCCCTCACTACTTACCATACAGCTTCCCAATGGATTACTTGGTGTGCAAGCTTTGCCAAATACTTTGCAATCAAGCGGTTTTGCTACGCCTCGCAAAATATCTCCACAGCGACACGCCTTATTATCAGGGATTGATTCTTTACTTAAAATGCTTTCAAAGAGGATTTCAGCATCTAAAAATGCGTATTCCTCTCTTAATTTCAATGCAGAATGTGCTATGTGTCCAAGCCCTCGCCATTCAAAGCTCTCTCTTGTTTGAAAATACTTTTCCACCATTGCTTGAGCCTTGAGATTGCCCTCCATACTTACAACGCGCTTATATTGAATCTCAAGTTCACTCCTATTGCCTACCTTTTGCTTTAAAATCTCATAAATACTTTCCATCATATCCACAGGTTCAAATCCACTTACTACGATAGGCATATTAAATGAGTGCATAATATCTACATAAATTTTTGCCCCACTTATCACACTTACGTGAGAGGGAGCAATAAGTGCATTTACACGACAATGCTTAGAATCTAAAATTGCCTTTACAGGCGGGGGCACAAGCACGTGATTAATATGAAAAAACACATTTGTAAGCTTTGATTGCACTACCCTTTCTATCAATGCAGCACTCATAGGAGTAGTCGTCTCAAAGCCAATGGCAAAAAATACGATGCGCTTAAGCGGATTCTCTTTTGCAATACTGAGCACCTCAAAAGGTGAATACAAAAATCTCACATCAGCTCCTTTAGCCCTTGCATCTGCTAGGCTTCCATTGCTACCGGGAATCTTTATCATATCTCCAAGTGTGAGTAAAATCACATCTTTTTGCATAGCAATTTCATAGGCTTGATTAATGCGATTTTTAGGCATTACACATACAGGACAACCTGGTCCGTGTATAAACTCAATATTTTTTGGAAGCAAATGTTGCAATCCATAGCGCATAATCGTATGCGTATGTCCTCCGCACACCTCCATAATATAAAGTGGCTCACTCAATGATTGTGCAAGATTTTTAATGCGTTTGGCATAAGCGAGAATCACATCTTTATCACGGAAATTTTCAATGAGGTTAAATGGTTTTATATCTAATGATTTTTTGCACTTAAGCACTTATATACCCCCCCCCCCCCCCGAAGAATCTAAAGCCTCTTTTGGCATAAGAAGACTTTTTCTGTTAAATGTCAAAAATATTAATCGCTTTAACTGAAAATATAATCTTGTGCATTCTCGCACTATTTTTAAATATAATGGTGGCTTACTCCATCGCCCTGCAATTGTAGTCTCTGTCTCCATTGTTCCTAAAACTGGCTTTATGCAAATAATAGGAATATGATGAATATAAAACATATCCATATAGTCATCTACTGGGCGATACCAAGTTTTTGCAGATGCTATAAAACCTTGTGCACCAATGGGTGTAAGATAATAACCTTGCGTTCCTGTTACTCGGGAAAAAGTAATATAAAACTCATTAGGCAAGACAAAAGCCTTTACCTTATCCTCTAAAAATGTTAATCGCACATACACATATTCACTTTTGCTTATACGCGTGAGTTCTGTCCAAAAATGCTCTAAAATCATAACATCATCTTCAAGCACTATAATAGGTTCATTAAGATCTACGCATTTTTGCCACAGACTATAATGACTTGCAAAACACGCCCTCTCTCCATCACTCATCTCTTTTCCGCGAAAGGCAATACTTGCACCTTTGGAGTATTGACTAAAGGCGAGGTGCTCCCCTTTTTGTCCATCAATAGCATCAAAAAATATAATCTCAAATTGCGCTCTTTGCTGCTCGCTCATTTGTGCAAATTGCTGCTGCATAAACTCTTTACGCTCACTCGCGCGTTTAAGATTAATGATAAAAATTTTCATTTATTTGCCTCTATGCGCTCATTCTCTTCTTCTTGCATTGATTGCAAAATCTGCTCATATAGTCTCAAACTCTCTCTGGCACTCTCCTCATCAATTTTACTCATCACATAACCAATATGCAAAAGCACCCAATCTCCTATATTTACACTCTCATTTAATAAATCCAAACTCGCCTCACGGCTCACGCCTAATGTATCTACAACTGCCATATTATTGTCTTTTATCTCTACAACTTTAGAGGGAATAGCCAAACACATTCTTGCTCCTTAAAATTGATGATGTGATTGATAATTTTGTGCTCTTTTTTGCTCTATAAAATCACGCACTTTTGCGATACTCTCACGCTCTTTATTGCTTGTCAAAAAAAGTGGCACATTTGCCTTAAGCTGCCCTAAATCCTCTTTTACTCGCGTTAAGCTAAAGCCAAAATATTGCATCATATCTGCCTTGCTCACAATCACCGCATCAGCACACATAAACATCGTAGGGTATTTTAAAATTTTATCATCGCCCTCTGGTGTTGAAAGCAGCACGATATTAAGACTTGCCCCGACATCATAGCTTGCAGGACATACTAAATTGCCTACATTTTCAATAAATAAATAATCCATTTGCTGCATATCACATTGCTTTTGTAGCTCGCAAAGTGCGGTTTCTATCATTGAGGCTTCTAAATGACAAGCTTCTCCTGTGGTAATCTGATACGCACTCACACCTTTTGCCTCTAATCGCTGTGCATCGCGATTTGTTTGCAAATCTCCTTCAAGCACACAAAATGTAAAGTCTTTAAAAGCACTCAAAGATTCTAAAAGTGTCGTTTTGCCGCTGCCGGGCGAACTCATAAGATTTATCACATATACACCTAATTGCTTATATTTTTCACGCAACTCCTGTGCCTTGAGGTCATTTTGTGAGAGAATTTTACTGACTATTTGTATAGATTTTTTATTTAAATTTGGATTATTTTCTAATCGCTCATTGCGGCTTAGATTCATTATTTTCTCCTTGTTTTTCTTGAATTAATGCACAAAATACAGCTTGGGCGAAACTAATACTCGCGTCATTGCACGGCATTTTCTCGTGCATATAAAAAGGAATATGATTTTTTGCAAATAAAGTGTGGATTCTATCACAAAGAAACTTATTTTGGAACACGCCGCCACTAAAATATACTTTTAATGGTATATTTTTGTGTTGCGAACATTTTTGAGCAAGAGCAAGAGCAATATGTGCGAGTGTATGCAAAAAGCGATGAGCTGCCCTCTCAACTCCTTGCTTTTCTCTCTCATCAATCACTCCTTGAATAATCCCCCTAAGGCTAATTACGCCCTTTGCAAGTTCAAAGCTATAAGGCTCAATGTCTACTCCCTCCGTGCATTTTGCATAATCGCGTAACGCACAAGATTCTATAATTGCTCCGCTTTGTCCCTCATAAGTTTGCACCTCTAAAAGCCCAAGTAAATAAGCAACAGCATCAAAAATCCTGCCTACTGAACTTGTCTGTGGATAAATCCCACTTTTAAAACTATTTTGTAAAAGTGCCAACTCTGCAGGGCTAAAATGCACTCTATTTTGCACATTTTCCAAACCATAGTGCCACATAAGGCTTAAAGCAAGTTTGCCAATATCCTTTATTGCACTCTCCCCTCCTAAAAGAGTAAATTCCTCAAAATGCCATACACGCTCCATTGTCCCCACACACATATCTGGCTGGTATATAAAACACTCTCCTCCCCAAATATGCTTATCCTCACCAAGCCCTGTGCCGTCCCATATAATGCCAATCCCGGATTCTTCCAAAGCATTAGATTCTGCAAGGATTGCATAAAAATGTGCTTTATGATGAGAAAGTAAATATTTTTGCGCACCTTGTGCCTCAAGCTCTGTGGCGAAATGCGTAGAAGCATAGCTTGGGTGTAAGTCACAACCTACTGCCTTTATTTCCTGCATATAAAGCCTAGTAAAAAAATCATAATGCAATTTATAGCGTATTAGTGAATCTACACTATGTAAATCCCCAATATATGGGCTTATCACAGCTTGATAATCCGCATTCCAAGATATATTTATAAAGCTTAGAGTGGATTTTTGCTGCGCACCCACACCCACAATAATACCATTTTGCACTTCCTCTTGTGCAAGCAAAGATGTATCTTTTAGAGGAGCTTTAAAGCCTAAAGATGCAGGTGCATAACCTCTTGCCAAACGCAAAATACGCATTTTTCCTGCCATAAAACGCACAATGCTATCATCAATAGGATTACAAATATCGCGATTATAATCAAGCATAACATCATACACTGCATTTGCTCCACCGAGTTTTTGCCTTAACTCTTGTGCGTGAGTGATGATTGGCTCACCAGAGAGATTAGCACTTGTAAAAATAAGAGGCATATCAAGCAATGTAAAAAGCAGGTGCATAATGCCATTATAAGGCAAAATCGCTCCCACACTTTGAATCTGCGGTGCAATGAGATTAAAACATTCTTCATTGATAATACCCTCGCTCTTAAAATGCCTTTCTAAAAGAACTATGGGTGCTTGTGGGGATAATAATGCCCTTTTCTCCTCCTCATTTATATGAGCAACAGAACTTATATCTTGCAGATTCTTAAACATCACTGCAAAGGGCTTATGTGGGCGATTCTTACGATTACGCAGAGTTTTAATCACTTGAACATTACTTGCATTTGCAACTAAGTTAAACCCACCCACACCTTTTATAGCAACAATCTTACCTGCTTTAATTTTTTGCACTATAAGTTTTAAAAGCTTTATATCATCTTGAGATTGGCTAAAAGAATGTATCGTGCCACACTCATCAATCACACGCATTTGTATAGCACACTGATGGCACGAATTAGGTTGAGCGTGAAATCGCCTATTGAGGGGATTATCATACTCACTTTGACAATCTTTACACAAAGCAAAATCACTCATAGAAGTGTGGATTCTATCATAAGGTAGAGCTTTAATAATAGAATATCGTGCACCACATTCCGTGCAAGTAGTAAAGGCATAATTCAAAAATCGCTCTTTGCCTTTCATATCATCTAAACACTGCTCACATATACGCGTATCAAGCGGCAAAGATGTAGGTAAAGATGTAGAATAAGAAATAGATTCTCTAATTTCAAAATAATCACTTAAAATATGCGGAGTGCTTATAGGAGTAACAGAATGTTGCACAATATGTGCATTTGGAGGTGGAGATGAAAGAATATGCGTGATAAATTCATCAAGTATTGCTCTTGTGGGCACTTCAAGACAGATAAAAAGAGTATTATAACGATTTTGCACATAGCCTTTTAATCCCATTTTATGTGCAAGACGATATACAAATGGGCGAAATCCCACGCCCTGTATAATGCCAAAAAGTTCAATATAATAGATTTTCATCGTTTTTCCCATTTTGAAGTATAACATTGTTTATTAAGGATAATACAAAGCACTCATAACGCATATATAAAAATATGATAAAATACCGCATTTATTTACAGAATCTAATAAGGAGCGTAGATGAAGGAAACTGGAATCGAATTAATGAAAAATACAAAAAGTGTGCGTGATATTGACGTCAAAGACAAAAGAGTGCTTATTCGCGTGGATTTTAATGTGCCAATGGACGAGGATTTTGATATTTCAGATGATACGCGTATCCGCGAAGCACTACCCACTATTAATTATTGCATTGATAATCACGCACAAAATATAGTGCTTGTCAGCCATTTAGGGCGTCCCAAAGGACGCAATGCAGAGTTTTCACTCAAACACGTGCTTAAACGTGTAGAGCGACTTTTAGGACGCGATATAGCTTTCGCAGAGACAATAGAAAATGTAGAAAATCTTCAACAACAAAGCAAGAGTGGAAGTGTGATTTTACTTGAAAATATTAGATTCTATGAGGGAGAGGAAAAAAATGATGAGGAACTCTCTACTAAACTCGCCTCTATTTGTGATGTGTATATCAATGATGCCTTTGGCACAAGCCATCGCGCACATTCAAGCACCTGTGGCATTGCTAAATATGCCAAAGAGTGTGTAGCAGGATTATTGCTCAAAAAAGAAATTGATTCATTTGCTAAAGCAATGGCAAATCCACTTAAACCGGTGTTACTTATCGTTGGCGGAAGCAAGGTAAGCTCTAAACTCGCACTCTTATATAATATCCTTGATGTGGTGGATAAAATCATCATTGGTGGTGCGATGAGCAATACTTTCCTTAAAGCACGAGGTTTTGATATGCAAAAATCCCTTGTGGAAGATGATTTAGTGAGTGAAGCACGTAAGATTTTGGATAAAGCAAAAGAAAAAAAAGTCAAAATCTACCTTCCTGTAGATGTTGTAAGCACTGATGATATTAAAGAACATCGCCATATCAAAATCACGCCTGCACAAGATATACCAGAGGGCTTTATGGCAGTAGATATGGGACCTGCAACAAGTAAGCTCTTTAGTGAAGTGGTAAGGGATTCTCAAACAATTATTTGGAATGGACCGCTTGGCATTTATGAAATACAAGCTTTTTCACGCGGCACTTTTAACCTTGCCCACGCTGTGAGCGATACTTATGCCTTTAGTCTTATTGGTGGTGGCGATACTGCTGATGCAATAGACAAGGCAGGAGAGCGAGACAATATGAGCTTTATTTCCACGGGTGGTGGAGCAAGTTTGGAGCTACTTGAAGGGAAAATTCTTCCTGCATTTGAGGTGCTTGAGCGCAAATAATGAATCTCTTTGCTCTTAGTCTTGAAGCTCTCCACGCTCCAAGCATAGAATCTAAACTTGCTCTCCTTGAAGTAGTTGCATCTCAAAAACATCTGCTCTGCGAGCAAATACTACATTCATCACATCATACACCATTTGCGTTGCAATCCCCCTCTTATGCGAGATTCTGTGAGATTATCCACCCAACTAAAATTCGCCGCCCAAAGCACATTAAAAGTAAAGAATCTTTCGCCAAAGTGCTACATTCTATTGTGCATATTGAATATAGTGCAATTGATTTAGCTCTTGATGCGCTCACGCGTTTTAAGAATCTGCCTCTATTATATTATGAAGATTGGCTTGAAGTGGCATTACAAGAAGGATTACACTTTCGCCTTTTGCGAGAATGTCTCAATAAACTTGGCTATGAGTATGGAGATTTTCCTGTGCATTCGCAGCTCTTTGATGCACAAGTAGCAACTCCTGATTTTAGCAATAGAATGGCATTACTTCATAGAGGACTAGAAGCAAATGGGCTTGATGCAAATCCTTTTGTAGCGAGCAAAATAAAAGAGTTTGAGCATTCTATCACGCCTCAAGTGCTTGAAATTCTTGAAATCATTTTACACGATGAGATAGAACACGTTAAAAAAGGGGATAAATGGTGGAAATTCGCAAATAATAAAGTAAGTGCGTGCGATTTTGTTGCAATCCTCAAACGTTTTGAGGCTTTTAAAGCAATTCCTAGAAATCTTCATTATGAGGCGAGACTAAAAGCAGGATTTTCACTTGAAGAGCTAGAAATAATCAAAGCAAATAGCTAGTCTTATCCTAAATTTAAGTTTTAACACCCTATAATGCCTTTACGCAAAATTAAAGGGGTAAGAATGGAACTTTATATAAGATTAAAGCTTATTTTAAAAAATTTTGGGATTAAAAAACATTTAGGATTATTGGATTCTGAAAGAAATTCAAGCATCTCTTCATCAATGGATTATCCCCATTTTTGTGCCTTAGCAGCACAAAATACGAAAGTATTTGAACATTTTAGGACAAATCCTATCTATACTGCTATCTTAGAACATGTAAGCCAAGATATAGGGCAGCAATACCTCAATGTGATTTTGCAAAGAAAATGCTTTAGTATGCAAGATTTTGAAAGCTTTAAAAGAAATGATTTATACGGGGGGGGGGGTAATATATGATTATAGCCCCATTGGTAAAATAAGCCCAAGCACACTGCGATACATTAAGGTCTTATCAGATTTAATACTTTATTTTGGCAATTTGGACAATTTAAGAATCTGTGAAGTAGGCGTAGGATATGGCGGACAAGCACGAATTATTAATAGTATATTTACACCCCACTCTTATGATTTTGTAGATTTAAATGCTGTACTTTTACTCGCACAAAAATATTTAAGCAATTATACTGATATAAAAGCCACACTCAATTTTCTCACACTTGAAAATATCGCCCTTAAAGAATATGATTTATTTATAAGCAACTATGCTTTTAGCGAATTACACAGAGACATACAAGATATATATACAAAATATCTTGTTACTCATGCACATAATGGCTATATTACTTATAATAATATCTCTCCAAAAAGTCTACGAAGCTATAAACTTGAAGAATACTCAACACAATTCCATAAAGATATACACATTTTAGAAGAAATCCCAAATACGCATATTGATAATAAGATTCTTATATGGAATAATCAATAAGAAAGCTTACTCCAAGCCTTATCTGATTAATTTATTTACTCATCATATAATGATATTACATATTTTTATGATAAAATTACACTATTTTTATATCCCAAATCAAATAAGGCATAAAATGCAATTTGAAATGCTTTACTCAAAGATTCATCGTGCTAAAGTCAGTGATGCTAATCTTAATTATGTCGGCTCAATTACGATTGATAAAACACTTGCCCAAAGTGCAAATCTTTTAGCAGGTATGAAAGTAGAGATTGTGAATATCAATAATGGCGAACGTTTTAGCACTTATGTCATTTATGGCGATAAAAAGGGTGAAATTTGTCTCAATGGAGCTGCTGCACGCAAAGTTCAAATAGGCGATATTATTATAATAATTGCTTATGCCACATATACCCACAATGAGCTTGAACACTATAAACCTACTATTGTGCAAGTCAATGAATCTAATCAGATTCTATCTATTACAAATGAGGTGTAACAATGTTTGATGCAAAACAACTTGGAGCAATGCTTGGCTCTATGCAAGATACTATCAAAGATTTGCAAGAACGCAATGAACAAACAATTCTTAGTGCTAAAAGTGGCGGTGGGCTTGTGAGTGTAAGCTGCAATGGTAATGGCGAAGTCATTGATATTAGCATTGATGATAGCTTGCTTGAAGATAAAGAATCTTTACAGATTCTCCTAATGAGCGCGCTCAATGATGTCCGTAAAAGCGTAGAAGATAATCGCCAATCAAGTGCTATGAATCTTTTTAATGGTTTAGGCACGGATTTAAATATCTTTGGTGGGAAACCAAATGGTTAAAAACTTTCCATTAAAGCTCATTTTTGGCTTTATATTTTGCTTTTTTTCTCCCTTGCTTTGGGGATATGACTACTCCCATTGTATAAAATACTTTAAAGCAGCAAGCACACCTTTAGGCTCAAGTAATGCTATTAGCCTTAAAAATGGCTCAAAACAAGTGCATATTCTCTACTCCCTTACTCCACCCAAAAATGTGAAGATTCTAAAAGCTGATCCGTTTATTGGACTTTATCTTGTTGATGTGCCACGCACTAAGCAAAGCTATGATATTCTCGCTCTTGATAAACGCACACTTAATGATAAAAAACTCGCCTTTATTTCCTCATCTACCAAAGTGCAAATAGGGCATATCACGAAACGTCAAAGCGGATTTTTAAACTATGCACGATTTTCTACGACTACACCGATAAATGGTGTTTTGGGGAATATTTGCTATCAAATCTATGGCGTGGGTGTGGGGAATGGAGGATTTATTGAAAAAAAATATATTGATAGATTCCTTTCTCAAAAATCTCCATATTATGGTGATTTGGGTATTCGTTTTGAAAATAGTAAAGCCATTGTTAAAAGTATTGACCCTTTTGTCCCTCAAAATCCTTTCAAACCCCAAGATAAAATTCTCTCTATTAATGGCGCTAAAGTGCAAACGAGCGATGAAGCAGAATGGGTAATGAGCAATCTCAAAAAAGATTCTCTTGCTCAAGTTACTCTCTTGCGCAATGGCAAAACTCTAAATCTTAAAGTCAAAGTCAATCAACGTTATGGTGGATTTTTGCTTAAAGAGACTTTTCTTGAACGTTTTGGTATTGATATAGACAATCAAATGGTTATCCAATCAATCAATCTCTCTAGGGCTGGGAGATTCAATGAATTACGTGCGGGAGATAAAATCTTATGGATTAATAAAGAACCTATCATTACACAATCCACCGATACAGCGAGCAAACGCTTTGAACGATTGAGATTTCTCCTCTCTCAAACACAATTTGATGAAAGATTTGAAGGCAAAATGCAACTCCTTATTGTGCGTGATAATCTTGAGATATTCGTTAAAGTCTAGGAGCGAGTATGAGTATTTCACAGATTCTTAATGATTTTGAATCCTTTCTTATCAGTCAAGCACCTCAGATTCCAAGTTTTCACCCACATTATGAACAAGCTGTGTGGGAAATGATGAAAAATGGTGGCAAAAGATTCCGCCCTGCACTTGTATTTTGTGTAGTTAATGCTCTTGCTCCTCAACTGATTAAAAATGCTTTTTTACCTGCTCTAAGCATTGAATGTATCCATACTTATTCGCTTATACACGATGATTTGCCTTGTATGGATAATGCACCTTTAAGGCGTGGACACGCTACATTGCACACAAAATATGACGAAACACTTGCGCTTTTAGTAGGTGATGGACTAAACACCTATGCTTTTGCTTTGCTTTCTCAAGCACGACTTGACGCGCAAGTGCGCTTAGAGCTTATCCATTCTCTTGCACTCAATGCTGGTATTGGTGGTATGGTGCTTGGACAAATGCTTGATTGTGCTTTTGAGGATAAAAAACTTTCATTACAAGAACTTCAAATTATACACACAAACAAAACTGCTAAACTCATTGCTACTTCTTTGCAATTTGGTGCTATTATTTCAAATGCAAAAGCACATTTTGCTTCATCAATTTATGAGTTTGGGCTAAAGCTTGGCATATATTTTCAGCTGCGTGATGATCTTATTGATGCCTGTTTTGATGCACAACAAGCAGGTAAAACGACACACAATGATATACATAAAAATAGTTATGTGAATCTACTTGGCTTAGAAGGTGCAAAAGTGGAATTTACTCGTATGAAAGAGCAGATTCAAAAAGAACTCCAAACATTTGATGAAGCCATTTATGTTCATTTGACTACTCTTTTGCAAGATTATTTCAAGGATATTGAATGAAGCGCATTCTCCTTACCAATGATGATGGCTTTGACTCAAGCGGTCTTCTTGCACTCAAAGATGCCCTCAAAGATATAGCACACGTGATGGTTGTCGCTCCAGCAAGTGAAAAATCAGCGTGTGGGCACGGACTAACACTCACGCGCCCACTTAGTTTTGTGCAGCTTGATGATGATTTTTATAAACTTGAAGATGGCACGCCCAGTGATTGTGTGTATCTTGCACTCAATACGCTTTATAAAGCATCGTGCAAACCCGATTTAGTTATTTCGGGCATTAATCTTGGCTCAAATATGGGAGAAGATATTACTTATTCAGGAACAGCTGCAGGCGCTATGGAAGGGTGCATACAAGGTGTGCCTTCTATTGCTATTTCACAGCTTATGCCAGATAAAAATTGCTCAAAACATTTTGACTTTTCCCTTGCCAAAGAATGTATTTATAAAATCACTCAACTTATTTTTGCCAAAGGATTCCCTTTGGGAGAGCGCAAATTTCTTAATATCAATATCCCTCACATTAAGCCTAAAGAATGCAAAGGTTACAAAATCACGCAAATGGGTTATAGAATCTACGCTGATAATGCACATTTACACCGCAATCCACGAGGACAAGAATATTATTGGCTGGGGCTACACCCTTTAGAATGGGAAGAACGCAACGATATGCCTCATAGTTATGGTTCTGACTTTAAAGCAACGCACGAACATTATGTCTCTATCACACCTATCAAGCTTGATATGACAAGCTATGAGGATAGTTCATCTCTTTGCGAATGGATACAATTATGAATGAACTTGTTGATGAAAATACAATAATTGATAGATACACGCGTTCGCGCATTATTTTTGGCGAAAACTTTGAGCGCATACAAAATACAAAAGTAGTTGTCTTCGGTGTAGGTGGTGTGGGGGGTTTTGTAGCGGATTGTTTATATAGAAGTGGATTGCAAAATATCACAATTGTAGATAAAGATTGCTTTGATATTACAAATCAAAACCGCCAAATCGGTTCAGAACATATAGATGAGCCAAAAGTGGAAGTATTTGCGCGCCTTTATCAAGGCATCACCCCCATTCAAGAACGTGTAGATGCAGCATTTTTAGAGCGATTTGATATAATGGAATTTGATTATATTGTTGATGCTATTGATGAGATTATTGCAAAAGTAGAAATTGCTAAAATTGCCTCAAATAAGCCTTATGGAAAATATATCATTGCCACAGGAAGTGCAAAAAGAGTTAATCCTCTTTTTATAAGAGTAAATAATGTATGGAAAAGTCACGGCGATAAATTTGCGCGAAAATTGCGCACTCACTTAAGAAAAGCAAATATTCAAAAGGCTATTAAGGTAATATTTAGCTCAGAGGGTGCAAAATGCTGTCCATTAGGTAGCTTCAGTGGAGTTACAGCTAGCTTTGGACTCATTATTGCAAGTGAAATTATCCAAGATATAATTAAGGAGCATTAAATGAACGAATACGATGAATACAATGACTATGAAAACATTGATAGTGAGGATTTCGAAGATTATGATGATGATTATTCATACAATGCGTATGATGATGACGATTATCAAAGCCCCGATAGCGAATATGATGAATAAGGATTTTTAATGAAAATGCCCTCTATGATCCGTGTAGCACTTGTGCAGCAAGCCTACAAAGGAAATAAAGAGGCAATGATAGAATCAAGTGCTGCAATGATTGCTAAAGCGGCACATTCTAACGCACAACTTGTAGCATTACAAGAGCTTCATACACACGAATATTTTTGTCAAAGTGAGAATCCACAATTTTTTGATTATGCAATGGATTTTGATAAAGATGTGGCATATTTTAGCGCATTAGCTAAAAAGCATAAAATCGTGCTTATTACTTCACTTTTTGAAAAACGTGCTGCAGGGCTATATCACAATACCGCTGTTGTTTTTGATATTGATGGCTCTATAGCTGGAAAATACCGCAAAATGCACATTCCTGATGACCCACAATTTTATGAGAAATTCTACTTCACACCCGGTGATTTAGGATTTGAGCCCATATCTACAAGTTTAGGGAAACTTGGTGTGCTTATTTGCTGGGACCAATGGTATCCCGAAGCAGCACGTATTATGGCACTAAAGGGAGCGCAAATGCTTATTTATCCTACTGCTATTGGGTGGTTTGATGAAGATACTTTAGAGGAGAAAACACGCCAAAAAGAAGCGTGGATAGCTGTGCAAAGAGGACATAGTGTTGCGAATGGATTACCTACAATGGCAATTAACCGCGTGGGTTTTGAATCTGATAGCAGTAAGGTAGGGAATGGCATACGATTTTGGGGTTCAAGCTTTGTATTTGGTGCACAAGGTGAGCTTTTGGCACAAGGAAGTGAGAATAAAGAAGAAATTATTTTAGTAGAAATTGATTTACAAAGAAGTGAAGAAGTGCGCCGTATGTGGCCATTTTTACGCGATAGACGCATAGAATCTTATAGTGAAATTCTTAAACGATTTTGTGATTAAAACTATTTTAATACCCTATTAAATATGCTTATTATTCAACATAATTTAATGTTTATAGGTATAGAATAACCCGTTTCAATGAAACAATCTTTACAAAAGGACAAACAATGAAAAAAGTTTTTATGAGCGTAGCTCTTAGCGCAAGTTTGGTAAGCGGTGCTTTTGCTGCAGCGAACAGCAATACAGGGTGCGGACTTGGTTCATACCTTATTGACAAACAAGGTCTTATTTGGAATTTATTTCAAATAACAACAAATGGCTCAACAGGAACTCAAACTTTTGGTATTACTTCTGGAACTTCAGGTTGTAAATCTGGCAAAATCGCTATGGATAGCCGCACACAAGAATTTGTAGCTGCAAATATGGACGCTCTTTCTCAAGAGATTGCTCAAGGCAGAGGTGAACACCTTGATACGCTTGTAGAACTATTAAATGTAGCTGATAAAGATGCGTTTAAAATAGCGCTCCAAGATAATTATAACAAACTCTACGCAAGCAAAGATGCTCAAAGTGCAGACGTGCTTGATGGAGCTGCTACTCTTTAAAAATATTCCCCATAGCACAAAAAGTGTGCGGGGAATTATGAGTGATGCATAAGGATTCATATTTTTAGGCGGTTTTTTATTCTCATCTCTTATGCTTGTATATGCTCTATACATCATACGCTTATAGCAGATACTCTTTCATCTACTCACGTAATATCTACATTAGAATCTCAAAATGTTTATATTGATAATCTTATTGAAAAAGCCAAATCCCTCAACCTTGCACATTCTAAGGAATGGAAAGACCTTTTGCATATTGATAAAAAAACAAGTGAAATTATCTCACCTTATTTTTTTATTACACCCCTACCCTCAAAGAATCTCGCTCAAGATGAGCTTGAAGCCACTATTCGTGCATTTTATCAACCCATAGAATCTGTGCAGATTCCACAAGAAATTTTACAAAAACGAGAAAAGGAGATTCGTTTTTTTAAAGAAAATAGCATCAATCTTCCCACGCGCTCAATCGCAGCTCAAGATTATCACGCCCTGTGTCGCTTTCCTGCACGATTTGCTTTTTTACAAAAACATCTTTCTTTTACATCGCTTCCTCAAGTGAATTGTGCTGAATTTCAAACAATGCGTGATTACATCGCACCTACAAAGGCAAGTATTATCTTCCCTTCAGCTCATATTAACTCTCCTGCCTCAATGTTTGGACATACATTTTTACTCTTAGATTCTACTTTTCAATCCCGACTTCTTGCATTTGCAATAAACTATCAAGCTGATGCTGACCCAAGCCAAACCAATGCCATAAGCTTTGCCTTCAATGGACTTTTTGGATTATATACAGGGAGCTATTCTATTTTGCCCTATTACGATAAAATTAAAGAATACTCCAATACAGAATCTCGCGATATGTGGGAGTATGAACTAAATCTCACACAAGAGGAAATCACGCAGCTTTATAATCACATTTGGGAGCTAACTGACGCATATAGCTGGTATTATTTTTTTCATCGTAATTGCTCGTATAATATCTTATGGTTGCTTGAAGTGGCACGTCCAAGTCTTGCTTTGCGTCATAAATTCATCTATCAAGTCAATCCCCCTGAAACGCTCTTTGCCTTGCAAGAAGCCAATCTCATTACTCATATTGCTTATCGCCCAAGCAAACGAGCCAAACTTCTTTCTTATGAAAAAGTAATGAACAATGCGCAAGTCTCACTTGCTAAATCCCTTGCCAAAGGCACAAAAGAGCCAAAAGATATTTTAGATAACCCTAAATTAAACATTCAAAATAAACAATATATTTTAGAATCTGCCCTTGAACTAAGTGAATATCGCTTTCTTAAAGGCAAACTTGATAAAGAGCAATACACGCAAATTGCTCATAATCTCGCCTCCACGCGCTCCACTCTTGGTGCAAGCAAACCGCCTTCTTTACCCACACCCTCTAATCCGCTTGAAGGAAATCAAAGCCTTAGAATCACTCCTTTGCTTTTTGGTAATAAACAAGGGTTGCACCCCGCACTTGATTTTAGAATCGCTTATCACGACCTAACTGATAATGACAAAGGCTACCTTAAAGGTGCACAAATTGAATTTATGCGCACTCTTGCATATTATGACACAAATATAAAAGAATCTAGAGTAAAACTCTATGAACTTAATATCCTTTCAGTTGCTTCAATCGCTCCGATAAGTAAGTTTTTCAAACCCTTTTCTTATCGGCTTGAAACCGGATTCAATCGGAGTTTTTATGATAACTCTTTGCATTATTTTGCAGCACTTGGAGGAGGTTTGTCTCTTAATTTTTGGAATTTTGGATACGGATATTATTTGCTTGAGCCGACTTTTTTTCTTGATAAATTTAATCGCTCTGATTTTAGCCTCAATCAAGTGCTTGGAATTATCTTATCAGATAATAATCGCCTCAAAGTCACATTTGAATATAAATTCAAATCCTACACACTCACGCATTTTAGCCAATCCCTTGATAGCACTTTAAGCATTAATCTCAAACAAAATCTTGCCTTACTTGCAAGAGCACAGATTCTCAAAAATGATATGTCCCATTCCTTGCAACCCACTTCAATGCTAGGCGTAAGGCTATATTTTTAGATTCTATACATAATTGAGCACAACACGCCACGAATCTACAAGTTTTTCAAGACTATAACGCGCATTTGCGGGACTTGATGAAGGAAGTAAAAATACTTTTATTTCCTGTGTTTCACACATTTGTGAGCCAAAAAATCGTATAAAAAGCTCATATGCCTTGCGTCCATTACAAAAAATAGCATTGATTTTCGCACTTGAGAGTATCACTGATATATCATTAGGCTTAGCATTACTCAAAGTACTATCACTAGAATTACAAATATCACACTCGCGCACAATATCCCACAGGGCAATATGATGTGTGAGTAAAAATTGTTTTTTGGCATCTCTATCTTGCGCTCTTATGTCAATTTCAGGAGTAAAAAGTGTAGCAAGAATGTGCCAAAAACGATTGTGCGAATGCGCATAATAAAATTGCTCATCGCGTGAAATCACAGAGGGAAATGAACCCAAAATCAATACACGCGAATAGGTATCAAACACAGGAGCAAATGGGTGAGTGAGGTGTATTTTTTGTATTTGAGGTTTAGGCACTTTTTTGTATTGTGCATTTTCATTTATATTTTTCATTCTTTGATATTTTCCCTGCTTTATATTCCTCCATAGGCTCTCCCCAATTTATAAATCCATACATCAAAAAAAACATTAAACAAAAATGCAACATTGCACTTGCAAAACATAGAGTAGCGATTTTTTTATATTTGGCAAAAAGAGCATAAATGCCTAAAACTGACAGAGAACAAAAAATAGCATTGATACAATAATGAAAAACCAGCCAATCAAATGTTCTAACTTCAGCTTTGGGGTGTGCTTTATCAAAGCCCAGCATTTGGGAAGTAATGCCAAGAAAGAACCAACAAGAAAGTCCAAAAAAGCAAAACATAAAATATTCAATATGGATATTTCTATAAAATCGTGCTAAAAATAAACTGAACACTCCTAAAAAACCAACAAGTGTAAGAATTGAAAGAGAAAATCTTTTAAGAACCAATACAAAAATCCTTTGCTTGAATCTATTGCAGCAGCAAATAAGATTCCAAGAGAGCTTATCCAAAATAAAGCAATACATATAAAAACTAGAACTGTTCGCACATTTTTACCCATACCCCTCTTAAACATTATTGGATTAAATAGCCGAGTATATCACCTTGAAGCTTTGTTTGTAATAAACTCGTCTATGAATTTAATAATTATCTATATAATGTCGCTTTAAAATATCAAAGGGAGAATATGCTAGATTTTGACTTTATGCGCCAATGTGTGCCGATGTTTGCCAAAGCCCTCTCTTTGACTTTGTATATCTCCTTTTTTGGCATTTTACTTTCACTTATCATTGGTTTCATAAGTGCGTGGATTTTGTTTTTAAAAGTCCGCTTTCTAAGCCCTATTGTAGCAATCTATGTAGAATTAGCGCGTAACACACCCTTACTTATCCAACTCTTTTTTCTCTACTATGGGCTACATAGCATTATAGGCATAAATCTCAATGAATATGTCTGTGCTATCACAGGCTTAGCATTTTTAGGTGGTGGATATATGTGTGAGAGCTTCCGCACAGGATTAGAATCTATCTCTAGCTCACAGATCGAAAGCGCACAAAGCATAGGATTACAATCTCATCAAATGATGTTTTATATTATCCTCCCTCAATCTCTTAGTGTTGCTTTACCCTCTGTGGGAGCAAATGTCATTTTTCTTTTGAAAGAAACTTCTGTTGTAAGTGTCATCGCTTTAGCAGATATTATGTTTGTAACCAAAGATATTATCACGCATTATTATAAAACAAATGAAGCCTTAACTCTTCTTGTCTTAAGCTACCTCATCGTGCTTCTCCCTCTCTCTTTGGTCTTTTCACTCCTTGAGCGATCCTACAAAAAGCGAGTGTTGTAATGGAAATATTTTTTATTGGCTCAAATTTTGCTCGGCTCTTACAAGGGGTGCTTCTCACGCTTGAGATTGCGCTCATCTCTATTATTTTAGCAACATTTGGCGGACTTATTTTAGGCTTTATAATGACTTTAAAAAGCCTCATTATACGCGGAATATGCAGATTCTATCTTGAATGTGTGCGCATTATTCCTATTCTTGCTTGGCTTTTTATCGTATTTTTTGGTATTTCGCAGCAATTTGATATTAATCTTAGTGCGATAACAAGCGCGATTATCGTCTTTAGCCTATGGGGTGTAGCTGAAGTGGGAGATTTGGTGCGTGGAGCAATTACCTCACTCCCCAAACATCAAAGTGAAAGTGGTAAGGCACTTGGATTACAGCAATGGCAAATTATGTGCTATATTATCTTGCCTCAAGCACTCCGTCGCCTTTTACCCTCAATCATTTCCCTCTCTACTCGTATGATTAAGACAACTTCGCTTGTAGCATTGCTTGGAGCTGTAGATTTGCTCAAAGTCGGGCAGCAAATTATAGAACTCAACAAATCCAATCCAAATGCGAGTTTTTGGGTATATGGAGGGATTTTCTGCACATATTTTATCCTGTGCTATCCCCTTTCATATTTAAGTAAAATTTTGGAGAAAAAATATCAATGAAATCAACACTAGACACGCCACTTTTGAGTATATCTCATCTCAAAAAAACTTATGATGGCACACATTTTGTGCTTAATGATATTTCTATGCAAGTGCAAAAGGGTGAAGTCATTGTAATTTTAGGACCTAGCGGCTGTGGCAAAAGCACATTTTTACGCTGTATCAATGGATTAGAATCCACACAAGGCGGAGAAATCAGTTTGAGCAATGAAATAATTAATCACCCAAAGGCAAAATGGAGTAAAATCCGCCAACGCATTGGTATGGTGTTCCAAAGTTATGATTTATTCCCCCATATGAGTGTAATGGATAATGTTTTGCTCGGTCCCACAAAAGTGCAAAAACGTAATAAAAACGAAGTAATAGCGCAAGCACAAACCCTTTTAGAACGCGTAGGGCTTAGACATAAAATACAAGCCTCACCCAAAGAGCTAAGCGGAGGACAAAAACAACGTGTAGCAATCGTGCGCGCACTCTGTATGAATCCAGAAATTATGCTTTTTGATGAAGTAACTGCTTCACTTGACCCTGAAATGGTAAAAGAAGTGCTTGAAGTGATACTAGAGCTTGCAAATGAAGGTATGACGATGCTTATCGTAACACACGAAATGCGCTTTGCTCAAAAAGTTGCAGATAGAATCTGCTTTTTTGATGAGGGTAAACTTATTGAGGAATCTACACCACAAGAGTTTTTTAGCGCACCCAAAAGTCAAAGAGCGCAAAAATTCCTTAATGTATTTGAACTTTAAGATAAATCTAGCATACCACCAAAGTCATTACTCACTCCAAGTATATCAAGTGCGCCTGCAATCTGTCCTCTGTGGTGTAAAGCGTGATTTAATAAAGCTAAGATTAAGTGCGCTCTGCTCTTTACAATTGTAAAGTTTTCACCCAATGTCAAAGTTTCGCTTTTATCAAAATTACTCATATTATTAATAAGCTCAATCATCGCTTCATCTACGCGCTCTTGGAGTGCAGAAAAGCTTTGAATATCTTGAAATATTTTTTCATCAAGACTAAAATCTGCTTTCAAATATCCAAGAATTTCTTGTAAATGAGTGGGTTTGTTTTCCACAAAAGCACTCAGTTTGCTCAAAAATAATCCTATACTTCCACACAAGCTATGTGCAGCAGTCTGCATAATGCTCCCATAATACAAACCACAATCCTTATACAAATCCTCTGTTGCCATATTTTTTAACACTGCAAACATCTGCGTATCAGCCATTTTGTTGTATCTTGCTTGGAGTAATAGAACATCTTTCATACTTGTCTCCTTAGTAAATTAAATTCTAAGATTCTATATTAACTTCTTATAGAAGTCAATGAGTTTTTATCTGCATTTGCTCATTCATTTTTTAACTCCCTCTTACCAATCAACTTAGAATCTAAACATTGCGCTTAGGCTATTTTGCCAATTTAGCTCATAATATGAAAGCATATAGGAAAAATTTGATTTTGCTAATAAATGAAAGTTCTTATGTTCTAAGATACCAATACTTATCTCGCTAAAGATACCATTGCTCATACCCAACCTATCATAGACTATCGCACCATTTGCCAACACACCAACACCAGAACTTGATAAATTTAAATCACTCAACACACCAAAACTCAACGCAGCCTCAAAGTAGCGCGTATCCCAAATATTTTTTATCCCTACAAGCATATTAAATCCCCCATCAATAAAATCACGATTTTTTGCCATTTCTTTGGTTGGGAAAAACGCATAACTCTCTAAGCGCAAAAAAGGCAGCAAGGCATACTTACCAAAGTTAAAACTATATCCATAATCAACATTTAAAAGCATACTTTGCTCATCAAACTCTATGCCCTCAACACCTCCTGCAAGATGTGCAGGTAAAGCAAAGGAGTATCCAAACTCAAAACCTAACCAATGATAGCCTCTTTCACTTTGTGCAAACAAAACATCAAGTTGTGCTAATATGCCAATTTGAAAACTTGCATCAGGTGCAATAGAGATAGAATCTTGTGTGTTATTAGAATAGAAAGATTCTGTCTTAAGTGAGGCTTTTGTAAAATTTGTCTGCACAGAAAAAAGTACATCACTTTGCTCATTATTAGCTAAGATTCTATGATATTCTAACCCCACTCCATTTACACTTATTGCAAAGGAGTGATGACGCATATACGCGTTAAGATAATGTAATGAGAGGCTTTGAGTAATGGGACTTTGTTTATTTTGCATATATTCTAAGGCATTAGATTCTAAAGAAGAATCCTTTTGGAAGCTTTGAATCTTAAAATCATCTTTAAATACCTCATCTTGTAAGGGAATGAGAATATCCGCACCAAAGGCACAAACAAAAAAAACGCTAGAAAGAGTCAATCTTAAAAACATTGTTATTTTTTGATAATAATTGAATGTAAAAATTCTTCTAAATTAAATTTTTTGCGATGATTAGGTGTGAAAATATGAATCATAATATCTCCCAAATCGGCAACTACCCAATCTTCACTCTCTTCTTCGGTAGCATAAAATACTTCCCCTTGAGGCTTTAGCTCACTTTTAAGATAATCAAGTAAAGCAAAAGAATGCTTCCCTATCATCGCACTCACAATGATGACTTTATCTACAATATAATCCTTATCACATAAATCAAATACTTCAATATCCTCACCTTTCTTATCTGCTAAAAGTGTGGTAATACGCTCAATCCTTTCATTTATATGTTTTCCTTGCAAGCAATCTCCTTGTATAAAATAAAGGCTTATTATAGCCTAAAGTTTGCCTTGATAAAAGTATGTAAGCATACAGGAACAAGGTTTAAAGCTTCATCTATTTGCCCTTTTTGAAGCAAAGAGCGCACAGAGCTTGAGGAAAAATGCGCTACACTAGGAGGTAAATCTAAACATTTAATAACGTGCGCATAAGGCACAATATGTGGTGATATTTGAGAATCTTTTTGGGAAATTTCGCGCTTTATAAGCACAAAATCTACCATTTTGCATAATTTTTCTACATCTTTCCACTGCTTAAGATTATTAAAACTATCTTCTCCCAACACAAAAACAAGTTGGGCATTGGTATCTTGCTTTGTTATTTGTTCTTTAATAAAGGCTACGCTCTGCACACTAAATACACTCCGATTCTGGCACACTTCATAATCACTGACTGATATATATGGAATCTTTTGATTGCAAGACTTAGCATTATTCATCTCATCAGCGAGGATTTTGCACATTTGCAATCGTTGCAATGGTGTAAAAAAAGAGGAGCTTTTAAGCGGATTACGATAATTTGGCATAAGGATAATCCGCTTATATAGAAGATTTTCACGCAAGAGGCGAATAATCTCCATATGAGCATAATGAAGCGGGTCAAAACTGCCACCATAAAGTGCTATAATATTACTCAAATCGGCTTGCACGCGTCAATTTAGAAAATTTTACACCTTTAAGTCCGCCAATTTCAATACTTAAATCCTCAATATGCACTCCATTACCACGTAAGATAATTGTTTCAAGGCAATTATGTTGGTCTAAATGCACGTGCGTATTGCAGAGAATCTCAACATTGCCCTTATGTGTGCTTGTATGCTGAATATCAATCATACGCTGATTAAGCTCACGCTGATGGTGATCATAAATAATCGTCAAAACTGCTACACCTTGCGTATTTTCAGCACCACTACTCCATATTTCCTCATTAAGCTTTTCGCGTATCATATCTCGCACAATTTCAGAACGTGAAGAATATCCCTTATGAGTAAGACGCTCATCAAGAGTTTCAAGGAGATTCTGCGGGAGAGATACACTAAATCGGATAATACTAGACTTCATTATGTCTCCTTTTAATAAACTTAAAAAATTGTAGCGTAAAAAGGCTGAAGTATGAATTTAAGTAAAATTAAAAGGAAGTATAATCTTATCTTAAGAATGATTTTTATAATATGCAGCAATTAAATACCTTAACCTTTTTTGGAGTATATTTATGGAATTTCTCAAAGATTATATTGATTATATTATTTTTGCAATTCTTGGTTTTATGAGTTTTTTAAGCGTGTGGTTTAGCTGTGAGAGGCTCATTTTTTATATGCGTATAAATCTTAATGATTATCAAAATGAGGAAATATTAGAAGAAGTATTAAGTAAAAATCTTACTGCTCTTTATATCATCTATTCTAATGCACCCTATGTGGGGCTTTTAGGCACAGTTATTGGGATTATGATTACCTTTTATGATATGGGTATGAGCGGTGGTATGGACGCCCAAAGCATTATGATTGGCTTATCTACTGCTCTTAAAGCTACTGCTCTTGGCTTGGTGGTAGCTATCCCTACTTTAATTGTATATAATTGCTTTGTGCGTAAAATGGACGTGCAGCTTAATCGCTATAAACTCAGTAAAAAAGACATCAACGAGAGATAAATATGAGAATCCCAAAAAAAGATGGCTTGAATATTGTCCCTTTCATTGATGTAATGCTTGTCCTTTTGGCTATTGTGCTAAGTGTATCTACTTTTATAGCTCAAGGGCAAATTAAAGTAGAACTTCCCTATGCAAGCCAAAATCAACAAGAAAAACACGAGAAACCAAGTATAATTACTATTGATGAGCAGAATATTATTTATTTCAATGATAAAGCTACCGATATAGAATCTCTTAAGGCTGAGATTGCCAATGTTGATAACAAAACACTTATTCAACTCAAAAGTGATAAAAATGCGAAATTTGAAACTTTTATTCAAATCATAGATATTTTAAAGGAGAAAGGGCATGAAAACTTCGGAATTTCAACAAAAACCAAGTAATCTATGTCATATGCAAAGGCTAAGCATAAATCACACAGCTCATCAAAAAAATAATCAGCATACTTTCTTTACACCCAGCAAAGTAGGATTTGTGCTCAGTTTTGTATTACATTTTGCATTTGCAATAAGCCTATACGAGCATTTTCACAATGTTGATTTTCAACAAAACGGAGACAATATCACAACCCTTACTCTAGCAACTTTTCAAACTCCTTCTCAAGAAGAAATAGAAAATCCTAAGCCCAAACCTTTAGTGCATAAAACAAAACATCAGCATAAAGAAATTATTAAAGAACAAGGCAAACTTGCAAAAAAAGAGGAAGAATCTCCCATAAATAAAGCTCCTAAAGCTAAGCCTAACGAAAAGACAGAAGAAGGCGAGATAATACAAACGCTTTCATATAAAAATGGGAGCGAGGATGATTTGTTCTCAAAAATTAAAAGTGCTATTGACCGAAAAAGTAAATATCCTACTATGGCAAGAAAAAGAGGATTGGAAGGAGAGGTAATCGTAGAATTTATTATTCATAAAGATGGCAAAGTATCAAATATACGCGTTATCAAAGCAAATCAATATGAATTATTTAATACAGCTGCAGTCAATGCCATAAAAAAGGCTCAAAGCGATTTTCCTACTCTAAGCTCAACTACCAAAATTGAATTACCGATTAAATATGAGCTTGATAGAATCTAATAAAATTCTATCATTTAGATTCTAAAACGCATCAATATAATTTGCTAATGCCTCAATATCTTCATCGCTTAGGTTCTTTGTCTGCATATACATAATAATAGAATTGCCACCCTTGCTCAATGTCTGCTCACGGAATCCTTTCAGAGATTCTCTTACCTGTGCCTTATTAAGTGAAGCGATAAGGACATTACCTACACTTCCCGGTGCAACACTCTTACCATCTTTGCCGTGGCACGCAGCACATTTACCATAAAGCACTTGAGCATCAGGTAAAGAAGCATTACTTTTTACATTTTCTAAAGCATTCTTATTTGGAGACATATCAGATTGTTTTACTTGAGATACAGGAGTGTGTTTAGAATCTTGTTTTTTATCATCAAAACAAGCGATAAATAACAAAGGGAATATACAAAAAAGAAGAAATCTATTCATAATTTTTCCTTATCTATTGCCTCTCTTAAGGAGAGGCTAGCGGAAGAGACTTCTTTTATTGAGCTGCACTCTCTTCTTTTGCAGCATCATCTTGAGGTTGTGAATCAGCAGATTCTGTAGTAATCTCAGATTCTGGAGCTACTTGTGTTTGAGAATCATCTTCATTTTTCATTTCATCTGCTTGAGGTTCTACTGCTGGTGCAGTTTCATTTGCAGGAGTTTCAATTGCTTCTGCTGTATCTGTTGTATGCGTAGGAGTTTCTGCGCTTTCATTATCTTTTACATTATCTCCACAAGCTACAAACACTAAACCTAAACCTAACACAAAAATTAACTTTTTCATGGATTACCCCTTTCGTTTTTCCATAATTTCTTTGGCAACATTACTTGGCACTTCACCATAGTGGTCAAATTCCATTGTATATGTGCCTCTACCCTGTGTAGCTGAGCGCAAGTCAGTAGAATAACCAAACATTTCAGCTAGAGGAACAAAAGCATTCACAATCTTTAATCCCATACGATCGTCCATTGAGTTGATTTGCCCTCGCCTTCTGTTTAAATCTCCTATGACATCACCCATATACTCTTCAGGGACCTCCACCTCAACCTTCATCATAGGTTCCAATAGCACTGCGTTTGCCTTGCGACAAGCGTCTTTAAATGCCATAGAACCGGCGATTTTAAACGCCATTTCAGATGAATCCACATCATGATAACTTCCATCATAAAGTGTTATTTTAAAATCTACTACGGGATATCCTGCAAGCACACCATTTTGCATTGCTTCTTGAATGCCTTTATCAACAGCTGGAATATATTCTTTTGGAATAACTCCACCACTAATATTATTAACAAATTCATAACCTGTGCCTGCTTCTTTTGGTTCAAGTCTAATATGCACGTGTCCATACTGCCCACGCCCACCTGATTGTTTAGCATATTTACATTCTTGTTCAACCGCAGTTCGGATAGTTTCTCTAAAGGCAACTTGCGGTTCACCCACTTCTGCTTCTACTTTAAACTCACGTTTTAGTCTATCAACAATAATTTCTAAGTGAAGCTCACCCATACCACCAATAAGAGTCTGCCCTGTCTCCTCGTGCGTGCTCACTCTAAAGCTTGGATCTTCTTCAGCAAGTTTGCTAAGTGCAATAGACATTTTTTCTTGGTCAGCTTTTGTTTTTGGCTCTACTGCAATTTGAATCACAGGCTCTGGGAAATCCATACGTTCTAAAATCACAGGCACTTTTTCATCACAAAGCGTATCACCCGTAACCGTATCTTTCAAGCCCACAAATGCACAAATCTCGCCCGCATAAATTTCTTTAATATCCTCACGCTTATTGGAGTGCATTTTTAAAAGTCGTCCTACACGCTCTTTTTTACCTTTTGTTGAATTAAGTACATAGCTTCCAGATTCTAATTTACCACGATATGCACGCACAAAAGTAAGTTGCCCTACAAATGGGTCAGTCATAATCTTAAAAGCTAATCCTGCAAATGCACCATCATCGCTAGATTCTACACTTAATTCAGATTCATTTTTAGGATCAATACCTTTAATTTCGGCCACTTCTGTAGGAGCAGGGAGATAATCCACCACTGCATCAAGAAGTGTTTGCACTCCTTTATTTTTAAAGCTTGAACCACAAAGCATAGGGATAAGACTCATATTTAAACAACCAATTTTTATGCCTTTTTTAATATCCTCAATACTCAATTCTTCACCACCAAGATATTTTTCCATTAAGGCTTCATCTTGTTCTGCTGCAGCTTCAAGAAGCTTTTCTCGGTATTCATTGGCTTTCTCAACCAATTCTGATGGAATTTCCTCTACATCATATTTAGCGCCCATTGACTCATCATTCCAAACAATTGCTTTCATTTGCACTAAATCAATAACGCCTTTAAAATTTTCCTCTGCCCCAATAGGGATATTAATAGGCACAGGATTAGCTTTCAAACGCTGTTTAATTTGACTTTCAACACTATAAAAATTAGCACCGATTCTATCCATTTTATTGACAAAAACCATACGAGGTACACCATATTTATTGGCTTGTCTCCATACGGTTTCACTTTGGGGTTGCACGCCTCCTACAGAACAAAATACAGCAATAGCTCCATCAAGCACACGCATAGAACGCTCTACTTCAATGGTAAAATCAACGTGTCCGGGTGTATCAATAAGATTGATTTGATAATCTCTCCAAAAACAAGTTGTAGTGGCAGAGGTAATCGTAATCCCACGCTCTTTTTCTTGCTCCATCCAATCCATAGTTGCTGCACCATCATGGACTTCACCAATCTTGTGGCTCACGCCCGTATAAAATAAAATTCTCTCTGAAGTTGTCGTTTTTCCTGCATCAATATGTGCAGCAATACCGATATTTCTAATCCTTACTAAAGGGGTCTTTCTTGCCATTATACTTCCTTTGTGCTACCAACGATAGTGTGCAAAAGCTTTATTTGCTTCAGCCATTTTATGCACATCTTCTTTTTTCTTAAAAGCTGCTCCTCTTTCATTTGCAGCATCTACAAGCTCACTTGCTAAACGTTCAATCATTGTGCGCTCATTTCTCTTGCGCGTAGCCTCAAGTAACCAACGAATAGAGAGGGATTGCTGACGAGCTGGACGCACTTCAACAGGAACTTGATATGTTGCTCCACCTACACGGCGACTTCTTACTTCCACAAGAGGTTTAACACGTTCAAGTGCTTTCTCAAATACTTCTATACCTTTTTCACCACTTTTTTCTTCAATTTTATCAAATGCAGCATAAATTATCTTTTCACTCACACTTTTTTTACCATCAAGCATCATTTTATTAATGAATTTTGTTACTACCTTGTTATTATAAATCGGGTCACCCAAAACTTCTCTTACAGGAGCTTTTCTTCTTCTCATTCTCTTATCCTTAAATTATTTTTTATCGCCACCGGCTTTGGCTTTTTTAGCACCATACTTACTGCGCGAAACATTTCTTTTTGCAACACCTGCAGTATCTAATGCACCACGGATAATATGATATTTCACCCCGGGCAAATCTTTTACACGTCCGCCTCTTACAAGCACAATGGAGTGCTCTTGGAGATTATGTCCTTCACCCGGAATATAGCTAATAACCTCTACCTTAGAAGTGAGTTTCACTTTGGCAACTTTTCTTAATGCCGAATTTGGTTTCTTAGGTGTCGTAGTATAAACACGTGTGCATACTCCTCTCCTTTGTGGGCATTCCAATAATGCAGGAGACTTTGTCTTGCGGATAACTTTCTTTCTTTCTTTTCTAATAAGCTGATTTATGGTTGGCACTGATGCTTCCTTTATGCAAAATTAAAAATAAAAAATGCAGGGATTTTACCCAACAAAAACTTTTATTTCTCTTAGAGATGAAGAAATTTATCTATTCTTCCTCATCTTCCTCGTATTCTTCTTGTTTTTCACACCTATAATGGAACTTCTTATTTTTGTATAAGCCCGTTCCCACAGGTATCATACGCCCAAGCACAACATTTTCCTTGAGATCATCAAGCGTATCTTTTTTAGCTGCAATACTTGCTTCGGTAAGCACTTTTGTAGTCTCTTGGAATGACGCAGCTGAAATAATAGAATCACTTCCAATAGCTGCACGAGTGATACCTAATAATACAGGCTCAGCCACTGCAGGCTCTCCACCGATACTTAAGATTCTTTCATTTTCTTCCTTAAAATGTCGCTTGCTTGCTAAATCACCTTCAATAAACTTCGTGTTACCACTATCAACAATTTTTACTTGACGCAACATCTGAGAAACAATGATTTCAATATGTTTATCGGCAATGCTCACACCTTGCCGTCGATATACTTGCTGCACTTCACTCACAATATATTTATGAAGCTCTTTTTCACCACTAATACGCAAAATATCGTGGCTTGATATTACACCATCAGTCATTGCCTCACCTGCGTGGATAAATTCTTGTTCATGCACGAGAATCTTCTTATTTTTATCTACTGCATATTCTGCAACCCTACCATCAGCTGCAGTAATAATAATGCGCTCTTTACCGCGTATAGGTTTACCAAAGCTTACTGTTCCATCAAGTTCTGAAAGAATAGCGGTGTCTTTTGGTTTTCTTGCTTCAAAAAGTTCTGTAACACGTGGGAGACCACCCGTAATATCTTTAGACTTTGCCAATGCTTTTGGCACTTTAGCGATAATATCAGCTATTTCAACTTTATCGCCATCATTTACAGCAATAGAAGTGCGGGATTCTAAGCGATAACTTATTTCCTTACCATCTTTAGTAGTAACAACAAGCATTGGTTTATAGCCTGCAGGAACATACTCATTAATGACAAAATTTTTCTGATGTGTATTTTCATCTTCTTGCTCACTCACAGTAAGCCCAGCAATAATATCCCTAAAAGATACAATTCCCGCTTGGTCAGCAATAATTGGTTCACTATAAGCGTCCCATTCTGCAACAACAATCTGTTCTGTGGAAGTTGGTTCAGAAATAAGTGTATTTATATCTACTTCACTATTATCATCAACAAGAATCTTGGATGTCCGAGCAATATAATGGCGGATAGCTTCTCTATCGTTTTGATCCACAATCACTGCAAACATACCCTTTTCAGATACAACCATACCTGCTTTTACATTATGATTACGTTCTAATGTATCTGCACGAAGCGTATAAAACTTCACAATACCCTTTTCTTTGGCAGTAATTTTTTGAGAAATAGGCGCATTATCCTCAACCTTTAATTCACTTCCATATGGAATCCGCGTTGGTATATTCCAGCTATCCATAATTGTATCAACGATACTTCCACCAGCTTTCACTTTATAACCACTCTCGTGTGGCACAAGCAACTTACCTTCAATTTTGCCCGCTACACCTGCAAGTTCATTTTGTTTTGCTACGTCATCTTTTCTTAAGCGATATGTTTCAGAACGTTTCTTATCACCCACAATCGTAATATGCACTTCATCATGGACATTCTCTACTTCTAGTTCTCCATCAAACTCTGCTTTAATACGTGGTTCAACAACTAAAATTGCAGCATTTCTACGATTTGCTACAATTTTTTGTCCCTTACTATTAGTGTAAGTGCGAATATTATAATAACGAATAAAGCCCTCTTTCTTTGCCACAATCTGCTTTTCTTCAGTGCTTCTACTTGCCGTCCCACCTACGTGAAATGTTCTAAGTGTAAGCTGTGTCCCAGGTTCACCAATACTTTGGGCAGCAAGCACTCCTACTGCTTCACCTGGTTTGACCATTTTAGATTCACCAAGATTTAGCCCATAACACTTCGCACACACACCTTTTTGTGCTTTGCAAGTTACGGGTGTGCGTATCATTACGGATTTGACGTTTGCCTCTTTAATACGTCTTGCCATTGTGCTATCAATCAATACACCTTCACTTAAGAGAATCTCATTAGCAATAGGGTCAATAACATCTCGTGCTAACACACGTCCAACTACACGTTCTTCAAGCGGTTCAATCATATCGCTTCCAACCGTGATGTCTGTAATCTCTACACCCTCGTGTGTGCCACAATCTTCAATCGTAACTTTCATATTTTGACTCACATCGATAAGTTTTCTTGTAAGATACCCAGCATTCGCTGTTTTAAGGGCAGTATCAGCCAAACCTTTTCGTGCGCCGTGAGTAGAATTAAAATACTCTAATACATTCAAACCTTCTTTAAAGTTTGAAGTAATAGGCGTTTCAATAATCGTGCCATCAGGTTTTGCCATAAGTCCTCTCATAGCAGAAAGTTGTCGAATCTGTGCCTCGCTTCCTCTCGCTCCAGAATCTGCCATCATATAGATAGAATTAAAGCCTTCTTTGTCATTTTTGACTTTTTCCATCATCAATTTACCCATTTTTTCACTTGTCTCTGTCCAAATATCAATACTCTTATTGTATCGCTCTTGCGCAGTAAGGAGTCCTTGTTCAAATTCACCTTGGATTCTCTTAATTTCTTTTTTCGCCTCATCAATCATAGTAGCTTTATTATGGGGGATAATAATATCCGCTGCTGAAATAGAAATACCGGCTTTTGTCGCATATTTAAAGCCAAGATTCTTAAGGTTATCAAGGAAAGTAGCTGTAATACCTAACCCACCCTCTTTATATACATAATCAATTAATGTCCCGATATCCTTTTTCTTCATAGTCTGATTCCACAAATTTAATGGCACAAAATCAGGCAAAATAGAGCTTAAAATCATACGTCCAGCTGTTGTATCTATCACGCGGCGATTATGCACAGTCTTAATACGTGCGTTAATATCAAGTTCACCCATTTCAATTGCCATAACAATTTCATCAATACTTGCGAGAATCTTATGTTCGCCTTTTACACCCTTTTTCTCAAGTGAGAGATAATACAAGCCTAAAACCATATCTTGGCTTGGCACTGCTACAGCCTTTCCACTTGCTGGGAGTAAGATATTCATTGAACTAAGCATAAGAATCTTGCATTCTGCAATCGCTTCTTGTGAAAGAGGCACATGCACTGCCATTTGGTCACCATCAAAGTCTGCATTAAATGCTGAACACACAAGCGGATGGAGTTGAATAGCCTTGCCATCAATGAGTTTTGGGTGGAAAGCTTGGATAGATTGTTTATGCAGAGTTGGTGCACGATTAAGCAACACAGGGTATCCATTAACAATCTCTTGCAAACATTCCCATACTTCATTTGTCTTTTGATTTACCATTTTTACTGCTTGTTTAAGCGTAGTGGCATAACCTTTTTCTTCAAGTTTAGCAAATAAATGTGGCTTAAAGAGCTCAAGAGCCATATTTTTAGGTAATCCACATTGGTCCATTTTAAGATTTGGTCCCACAACAATAACACTTCGTCCAGAAAAATCCACACGCTTACCAAGGAGATTCTGTCGGAATCTCCCCTGTTTCCCTTTAATAATCTCTGATAAAGATTTAAGCGGTCGTTTATTTGCACCTTTAACAGCATTTGCATTTCTTCCATTATCAAAGAGTGCATCAACAGCTTCTTGCAACATTCTTTTTTCATTACGCACAATAATTTCTGGAGAATCAAGTTCAATGAGCCGTTTTAAACGTTGATTACGATTAATGACGCGGCGATATAAGTCATTTACATCGCTCACAGCAAACTTCCCTCCATCAAGAGCCACCAAAGGACGTAAATCTGGTGGTAATACAGGAAGAATCGTAAGCATCATCCATTCTGGACGATTACCTGAATTAATAAAACTTTCTACAACTTTAAGACGCTTTACAATAGTTTTTTTCTTTGCTTCTGAATTAGTAGAGCGAATCTCTTCGCGCAAAGTATTTAAAAGCAATATCAAATCAAGCTCTTCAAGTAACTCTTTAATTGCTTCTCCACCCATTTGGGCAACAAATCCTGTATGTTCAAAACGTTGATTAATGCTTTGGAATTGTTCCTCATTAAGCACATCATATTTCAAAATTGGCTTTGAACCCTCATTATCATAAAATGCTTCACCGGGTGATTTAACAATATATGCTTCATAATATAACACGCGTTCTAAATCTTTCATCTTCACACCTAGCAACGTCCCGATACGGCTAGGCAATGAACTTACATACCAAATATGCGCTACAGGTGCAACAAGCTCAATATGCCCCATTCTTGAGCGGCGCACTTTTGCTTTTGTAACTTCAACACCACACTTTTCACATACAATACCTTTATAACGCATTTTTTTATACTTACCGCATAAACATTCATAATCACGCACTGGACCAAAGATTTTAGTACAGAATAATCCATCGCGTTCAGGTTTCAAAGTGCGATAATTAATTGTTTCAGGTTTTTTTACTTCACCATTACTCCAAGAGAGAATCTTCTCTGGACTTGCCAATACAAGCTGAAAAGAGCTAAAGTCTTTTGGACGCTCATCTTCTTTAATAGCAATAGGCACAGGCATACCATTTTCATCTTGCTCATCGCCATAAATATTAACATCAAGAGCAAGAGATTGAAGCTCTTTAGTTAAAACATAAAAAGTTTCTGGAATTTCAGATTCTCCAACGTGCTCACCTTTTGTTATTGCTTTATATGCACCCCTGCGCCCTTCAGTATCATCAGATTTAATCGTAAGCATTTCTTTAAGCGTATGAGCTGCACCATAAGCCTCAAGCGCCCATACTTCCATTTCTCCAAATCGCTGTCCGCCAAAAAGTGCCTTTCCACCCACAGGTTGCTGTGTAACCAAAGAATAAGGTCCTGTGCTTCTTGCATGGACTTTTTCATCAACTAAATGATGGAGTTTAAGCATATACATATAGCCTACATTGACACGCTCACGCATTTTTTCACCTGTTTTCCCATCATAAAGCTCTGTTTTGCCGTCCATATCAACTTTTACCAAAGAAAAAAGTTTATCAAATTTTTCCTGCTCTATGCCCTCAAACACAGGAATGGCAAATTTTACCCCATTGCTCCAATCTCGTGCATATGCAAGCAATGCTTCATTATCAAGATTCTTAAGGAATTCTATCATTGACTTATCATCAGAATTTACTACTTGAGCAATTTCAATCATTTTTGAGCGTAATGTATCAAGCCATTGCTTTGATTGAGAAGATAAAATTTCCTGAATCTGTTGCCCAAGACGCTTACCTACAAGTCCCAAATGCACTTCTAGAATCTGTCCAATATTCATACGACTGGGCACACCAAGTGGATTAAGCACAATATCTACAGGCTCTCCATCTGCAGTATAAGGCATATCTACCATAGGCACTATATTAGAAACAATACCTTTATTTCCGTGTCGTCCTGCCATTTTATCACCTACTTTAAGTTTGCGTTTTGTGGCAATATAAATTTTGACAAGCTTGACAACTCCACTTGGTAAAATATCATCTTTTTCTAGGATTGAAAGTTTTTCTTCGTGTTCTTCACCAAGCGTTTTTTTCTGTTCTAAGAAATTTGTTTTAATTTGTTCATAACGAGTTTGAATCTCTTTAGGATAATGCTTAATTAGAGTGCTTAAAATAAATGGATTAAGCACACTTAACTCCTCTTTTGGAATCTGTGCACCTTTTTTAAACACTTTATCAGCAACTTTTACCTCACTTAAGAGTTTTTCTTTTGAAAGCATTAATGAAATGCGCAAAGTCTCTTCTTGCTGAATCATTGTTAAACGATCGTGATGTTCTATGTCAAGCACACGTTTTTCTTCCTCATACGCACTTATTGCACGTGCATCTTTTTCATAGCCTTTTTTCGTAAAAATCTTGACATCTACCACCGTTCCTTCAAGTGAAGGCGGACAATAAAGCGATTTATTTACTACGTGTCCAGCTTTTTCACCAAAAATTGCACGTAAAAGACGCTCTTCGGGTGTAGGTTTTACCTCTCCCTTAGGAGAGACTTTTCCCACAAGTATCATACCTGCACTTACATAAGTCCCTATTCGCACGATACCACTTTCATCAAGATGTGCAGTCTCCGCTTCTTTTGTGCCTGGAATATCGGCTGTAATCTCTTCAAGTCCGTGTTTAAGTTCACGCGCTTCTATTTCTTTTTCATAAATATGAATTGAGGTAAAAGCATCTTCTTTAATAAGTCTCTCACTAACCACAATTGCATCTTCAAAGTTATAACCATTCCACGGCATAAAAGCAACACGAATGTTTTTACCCAATGCCAATTCACCATTGTCCATACTTGGACCATCAGCAATAATTTGTCCTTGCTCTACCCTATCACCCTGTCGCACAATAGGTTGTTGAGAGAAGCAAGTATTTTGATTTGTACGAAGATTTTTACCAAGATGATAGTGGTCAATATATGCACCATTATCATCTTCGCCAAGAATATAAATATTTTTAGCATCTACTCTCTCTACCACACCACTGCGAGTAGCTTTTGTTGCTTCCCAAGAATCACGAGCAATAATTTGCTCTATTCCTGTTCCAACTACAGGCGCATCAGGTTTAAGTAAAGGCACAGCTTGACGTTGCATATTTGAACCCATAAGAGCCCGGTTAGCATCATCGTGCTCAAGGAATGGAATAAGTGAGGCTGCTACACCAACGAGCATACGAGGGCTTAAATCAATGAGTTGAACTCGCGACTTTTCACTTAAAATAATTTCGCCATCTTTACGTGTTTCAATCAAATCTTCAATAATATGCCCATTTTTATCTACTGCTGTGCTTGCAGGAGCAATAACGATACCCTCTTCTTGCGCAGCCGTAAGATAAACTATCTCTTGAGAAACTATGCCATTTTCAACTTTTCTATAAGGTGCTTCAATAAATCCTAAATCATTCACGCGCGTATAGGTTGAGAGTGTATTAATCAAACCAATATTTTGTCCTTCTGGTGTTTCAATCGGACAGATTCTACCATAATGTGTAGGATGCACATCACGAGCCTCAAAACCTACTCTATCTTTTACGAGTCCACCCTCACCAAGTGCTGAAAGTCGTCGTTTATGTGTAACTTCAGAAAGTGGATTAGTTTGGTCCATAAATTGAGAAAGTTGCCCACCAGTAAAAAATTCCATAATTGTGCTTGTAATCATTTTGCCATTAATAAGGTCGTGAGGCATTATCGTATCAAATGCACCACTTAAAGAAGTAAGCTTATCACGGATAGCTTTTTGCATTTTCACAAGCCCAGTATGAAGTTCATTTGCCAAAAGCTCGCCTATGGATCGGATTCTACGATTCCCAAGATGGTCTCTATCATCAATTTTGCCTAAACCATTTTTCACTTTAAGTAAATATTGAATCGTCCTAATAATATCCTCGTGGGTAAGCACGGTAACATAATCAGGAACATTAATTTGAAGTTTATGATTCATTTTCATACGACCAACACGTGTTAAATCATATCGCTCTGGATCAAAAAATAATTGTCTTACAAAACTCTTTGCAACCTCTTTTGTTACAGGCTCACCCGGACGCATAACTTTATAGATTCTAATTGCAGCAAGTTCATTTTCATCATCAATCTTTTCACTTTGACGAAGCATTTTAAGTGATTCTGCATCTGCCATAAATGAATTAATAATAGAATTATCCACACCAGCTGCACTCGCATTAGCGATAACAAATTCATTGATTTTAAGCTCAAGCAATTTTTTGAGTTTGCTTTCATCAAGCTGAGTAAGTGTATCAAAAAGCACTTCACCTTGTGCGTTGATTATAGGTTCAGCAAGAAACTTGTTTGTTAAGTTTTCAAGCGGATACTCAATTAAATCAATTTTTGCCTCTTTAAGCTCTTTAATTTTTTTCGTAGAAAGCCTCTTGCCTGATGATACCAAAAGATTGCCTTTAGCATCTTTAATATCAAATTCAGCGCGATTACCTATGCTATCTACATCGAATGGGATAAGATATTTACCTTTTTTGTATTTGACTCTTTGTAAAGGATAAAAAATCTTAAGAATATCTTGTTTGCTATATCCCATAGCGCGTAAAATAATAGTTACCGGAACTTTGCGTCTTTTATTAATTCGTGCATAAAGCACATCTTTAGAATCATATTCAAAATATAACCAAGAGCCTCTATCGGGGATAATTTGTCCTGTATAAATAAGCTTATTTGATGAAGCACTTGATTCTTCTTCTTTAAAAATGACACCTGGACTACGATGAAGCTGATTAACCACTACGCGTTCAACACCATTAATAATAAAACTTGTTCTATCCGTCATAAGGGGAATATCACGCACAAAAATGTTTTGCTCTTTAGCATCTTTTATGCCTAGTCTCTCTCCTGTTTTCTCATCTTTTTCCCAAAGCACGAGACGAATCTTAATTTGCAATGATACTGCATATGTTACACCACGCACCATTGCCTCATTCGTGGTATATTTAGGCTTACCAAATTTACAACTTACATATTCAAGCGTAATACGATTTTGGCTATCTTGAATAGGGAAAACAGACTTAAACACTCGCTCAATACCAGATTCTTTATCGCTATCAACACAAAGAAAATCATCATAACTATTCCTTTGAAGCAATAAAAGGTTAGGAACATCAATGCTTTGAGGATTTTTTGTAAAGTCAGCGCGGAGTCTATTCTTAAGTTTTGTGAAGTTTGCCATGTGTTATATCCTTCTTATTCTTAAATGGATTAAAAGAGCTAAATACTCTAAAAAACCTACAATCGTTATAGGGCATTTTACAATATTCTAATAAGTAGCCAAACCCTAGTTTAAGATTTGGCATTAAAATAAACTGAAAGCCTGAAATTATTTAATTTCTACTTTTGCTCCCGCTTCCTCAAGTTTTTTCTTAAAGTTCTCAGCATCTTCTTTGCTTACACCTTCTTTGAGTGTGCTCGGGGTTTGCTCTGTAGCATCTTTTGCCTCTTTTAAACCTAAGCCTGTAATTTCACGCACTGCTTTAATTACATTGATTTTATTTGCACCTGCATCAACAAGCACTACATTGAAATCGGTTTTCTCTTCTGCCGCTGCTCCGCCGCCAGCTCCACCTGCAACTGCACCTGCTACAACCGTTGGCGCAGCACTTACGCCAAATTTTTCTTCAAAAGCTTTTACAAGCTCTGAAAGCTCCAATACTGAAAGATTCCCAATGTAATCTAATACTTCTTCTTTAGAGATTGCCATTTTACACTCCTTTTATTGTGTTAATTTTCTTCTTTTTGTTTTCGTAAATTATCAAGTCCAGTAACAAAGTATCGTGCTGGAGCCGTCCATACAGACAGCAACATACCGATAAGCTCTTCTTTGCTTGGTAACTTAGAAACAGACACTATATGCTTAATATCAACCACTTGTTTATCAAACAAACCAACTTTCAAACTAAAATGCTCATTATAAGAATCCGCAAACTTGCAAACAACCTTAGACAGCGCGATTTGGTCATCTGCCCAAAGAAAAATATTTGTATCTTTGAGCTCTAAGTTAGGACATTGCGCATTTTTAATGGCAATGTTTGCAAGGGTATTTTTAATAACTTGAACCTTAATATTAGCACTTCTTGAAGTGCATCTTAGCTCTTCAAGTTGGTTTACTCGTAAACCCTTGTAATCGCATACAATCAAGGCAGAAGCATTCTTAAATTCAGCACTTAAATATTCTACAATCTGAATCTTCTCTTGCTTAGTCATTTCTCCTCCTTTCAGACCTCAACCTCACATAGGGAAATTTAAGCCTAAGCCCCTATGCTCTTTGGTCTAAGATAAAACCTCTTTCAAAAACTATTTCATATCCATAAGCTCTTGAGAATCAAGCTTAATTGCTGGACTCATTGTGAGCGATAAACTACTGCTGCGAATATATTTACCTTTTGCGGAAGTAGGCTTAAGCCTATTGATAGCACGCACAAGTTCAAGCATATTATCTAAAATCTTCTCTTCATTAAAAGAAGCTTTACCAATAGGTGCGTGGATAATACCCTTTTTATCAACTCTAAAATTTACTTGTCCGCTTTTTGCGTTAGCTACAGCTTTAGCAACATCTATTGTAACTGTGCCTGTTTTTGGATTTGGCATTAAACCCTTTGGTCCCAAAATACGCCCCACTTTACCTACAAGAGCCATCATATCAGGAGTAGCAATAACCATATCAAAGTTAATATTGCCATTTTTAATCTCTTCTGCCAAATCATCAGCACCCACTACATCAGCTCCTGCATTTTTTGCTTCATCAGCCTTAATACCCTTTGCAAACACAGCAACACGCACTTTTTTACCTGTTCCGTGTGGCAAAACTACTGCTCCACGTATCATTTGGTCAGCGTGTCTAGGATCTACTCCTAAACGTAATGCTACTTCTACCGTTTCATCAAATTTTGCAGAAGCCAAAGACTTCACTGCGCTCACACCACTTTGAATGCTATAAACCTTTTGAGGCTCAACTTTTGCCTGTAAAGTTTGCAATCTTTTTGCTATTTTCTTACCCATAAACAAACTCCATCAATTAATCTTGAATTTCAATACCCATACTTCTTGCACTTCCTGCCACAATCTTTTTTGCAGCCTCAATATCCGAAGCATTAAGGTCTTCCATTTTAGTTTGAGCAATTTCTTCAAGCTGCTTACTTGTCAATTTCCCAACTTTGTTTTTAAGTGGATTATCTGAGCCTTTTGTAATTTTGGCTGCCTTTTTGATAAGGTCTGTTACTGGAGGCTTTTTGGTGATAAAAGTAAAACTTTTATCTTGATAAATAGTGATAATAACCGGAATGTTAAAATCACCCATATCTTTAGTCCTCTCGTTAAATGCTTTACAAAATTCCATAATATTGACCGACCTCTGCCCTAATGCTGGACCTACAGGAGGCGATGGATTTGCCTTTCCTGCTGGAATCTGCAATTTTAACTCACCAACAACTTTCTTACCCATTTGTGCATTCCTTCCTTTTCTACCAAAATTTAAATAATTTTCTCTACTTGTGAATATAAGATTTCAACAGGGGTGCTTCGCCCAAAGATTGAAACATTAAGCTTAAGCTTTTTATGTTCTAAATCATATTCTTCAACCGTTCCTGTAAAATTCACAAATGGACCATCAATAATGCGCACAACTTCACCTTGTTCAAATGAAATCTTAGGTTTTGGCGCACTTGGATTTCTAACTTTTTCGAGAATCTTAGCAATATCAGCTTCGCTTAATGGCGTTGGCTTCTTGCTCTCGCCGATAAAACGCCCTACTTTTGGCAAAGATTGAATCATATGCCAAAGTTTTGTGTCTAAATCAACTTGAATAAATACATAACCCGGATATAAGCTTCTATCCACAATTTTCTTTTTTGTCTCAATAATGGATTCTGTAGGAACAACAACATCACCAAATCTATCTTGCATCTGATTTTGGACAATAAGATTACGGATTGCTTCGCCAACTACTTTTTCACTACCGGAATATGTTTGTATTGCATACCACTCCAAAGCTTCACCTTTCCATAATTTTACAAAATGCTTGATACAGAATGAAATAAAATCCAATCAACTAATGCTAAAAATAAAGTAATTACACTTACTACAATTAGCACAGACACTGAAGCATTCCGAATCTGCTCTTTTGTAGGAAATATAACTTTCAATCGTTCTTCATTTGCATTTTGAAAATAGGTTTTTATCTTTTTAAACATCTGCATCTCTTTTAATTAGTAATTTACAGCTCTATGGCAGGTCAGGAGGGACTCGAACCCCCAACACTCGGTTTTGGAGACCGACGCTCTACCATTGGAGCTACTGACCTATAAGCTAGGTTTCTACCTAGCTTTTAAGTTTTACTTCCTTATGAATCGTATGTTTATTCAAACGAGGAGAAAACTTCTTGAGCTCCAGTTTTTCTGTATTTGTCTTTGCATTTTTAGTGGTGCTATAATTAATATCACCACACTCCGAACACTTAAGTCCTATCTTAATAGTGCTTCCCTTTGCCATTTATAGAGCCTTTATTACTCAATAATTTTTGTTACAACACCTGAACCAACTGTTCTACCACCTTCACGAATCGCAAAACGAGTTCCATCTTCAAGTGCCACAGGAGCAATAAGTTCCACTGTGATTTTTACATTATCACCGGGCATAACCATTTCTACGCCACTTGGAAGCTCAATAGAACCGGTAACATCGGTAGTTCGCACATAAAATTGTGGGCGATAGCCATTGAAAAATGGTGTATGTCTTCCACCTTCATCTTTTGAAAGGACATAAATTTCACCTTCAAATTTCTTATGTGGAGTAATTGAGCCGGGCTTACAAAGAACCATACCTCTTTCTACTTCTTCTTTTTTTGTTCCTCGCAACAAAATACCGACATTATCTCCTGCCTCACCTTTATCAAGCTCTTTTCTAAACATTTCAACGCCTGTAACTGTTGTTTTTTGAGTGTCGCGGATTCCTACGATTTCTACTTCATCGCCTACTTGCACAACACCTCTTTCTACTCTTCCTGTTACAACCGTTCCACGACCAGCGATTGAGAATACATCTTCTACAGGCATAAGGAATGTTTTTTCAGTATCACGTTGTGGAGTTGGAATATATTTATCAACTTCTTCCATTAATTTTAATACTTTTTCACCCCATTCACCTACATTACCTGCTTTTGCTTCTTCAAGCGCTTTGAGAGCAGAACCTGCAATGATAGGAGTATCATCTCCAGGGAAATCATATTGACTAAGCAATTCACGCACTTCCATTTCCACAAGCTCAAGTAATTCAGCATCATCAACCATATCTTGTTTATTTAAAAATACAACGATGTAATGCACACCTACTTGGCGAGACAACAAGATATGCTCACGTGTTTGTGGCATAGGACCATCTGCGGCAGAAACAACAAGAATTGCTCCGTCCATTTGAGCTGCACCTGTAATCATATTTTTAACATAGTCAGCGTGTCCGGGGCAATCCACGTGCGCGTAGTGGCGATTTTCTGTCTCATATTCAATATGAGAAGTCGCGATAGTAATACCTCTTTCCTTTTCCTCTGGTGCGTTATCAATGTTATCATAGTCTTTCAATTCTGCAAGACCTTTAGTTGCCAACACAGCAGAAATAGCTGCACTCAAAGTTGTTTTACCATGATCAACATGCCCGATTGTTCCCACATTTACGTGAGGTTTGTTTTTCACAAACTTTTCTTTTGCCATTTTGTATCTCCTAACTTTAAGATTTAATTTTAGAATCTTTCCAAATCCATAGAAAACTAAAAAGATTCTACATATAGAAAACTGGAGCCCATAAGCGGGATTGAACCGCCGACCTCTTCCTTACCAAGGAAGTGCTCTGCCGCTGAGCTATATGGGCAAACTATTTTATGGAGAAAATCTTAACTTAAAATTAAAGAGAAGATTCAGCTCCCAGTATGGAGCGGGAAACGGGGCTCGAACCCGCGACCCTCAGCTTGGAAGGCTGATGCTCTAGCCAACTGAGCTATTCCCGCGACTTACAACTAACTATTTTGACTACCACCAAATATTTTAAAGGATTCTCATATTTTTAGGTGGTGGTGAGTCGTGGATTCGAACCACGGAAGTCGGAGACAGCAGATTTACAGTCTGCCCTCGTTGGCCACTTGAGTAACTCACCAAAAATAATCTAAAACTGGTCAAACACTGAAAGCGACAACGCTAGAGTGTAAAATGGAGCTGGTTAAGGGACTTGAACCCCCGACCCTCTGCTTACAAGGCAGATGCTCTACCAACTGAGCTAAACCAGCATTCTATCACAAATATGTAATAAAAAGGTTGCAATTATATAGATTTCATCTTGCTTTGTCAAGAGTAGAACCCTCTAAAACTTGCCTTTGTCATTATTTATATTTTAATATTAATATTAATAAAAAAAGGCTTGGAATTAATGACTATAGATTCTTTATATTTCATCTGTACAATTTATTGCAATCCCTACTATTTCTTTTAATTTCCCATCATTATATTGTAAATGCTTTATTGTTGCTTATTCCACATTTTAGAAATTATATTAACTCATCTTTTCTTTATGGCGGATTTATTGGCATAGTGTTGGGTGGCATAATTGGTTTAGTTTCTTTATCAGGCTTATCTAGACTTGATCTTGAGTTTTTAATAAATAATATATACAATAGGCTTAGTATTCTCCCTATACATTCTTATTCCGCATATTCTAATTTATTATTTAAATAAAAAAGGCAAAATATAAATAACACACCTTTATTTTCAGCTGGGTGCTTATTATATACTATTGAAACTTTGGCTGCATTTGCACTCTTAAATAAATTTTTCCATTAAGTGAATATTTGGCTATAATTACGCAAATTATAAACAAGAGGGGGGATTAATGGGAATTTGGGCTTTTTTAGCCTATATGATGATTTTTATTTTTTTAAGTATTGTAGGCATAATTAATATAATAGCAATGTGCATTACATTTTTTTATGCACATAGAATCAGAAAACATATAAATAGATATTTTTTTACTTTTGCTTATGCTAGTTTAACAGGGTGTATGATAGGTAGCGTAATTGGAGTAGGTATAGTGAGCGGATTGGAAATGATTGATGTGCTAATGCTTAGAAAAGGTGCTATGGCAATATTAGAAGATTTTAGATTCTCTATTCCTTTTATATCTTTGGTAAGCATTATTTGTGCTGCTCCGACCTTTATTGTCTTATCTTTTATTATCTTACGTAAAAATACTCATTCTGCCATAATGCCCTCCTCTAAAAAACAAGTCTTCACTTTTGGGTTTTTATCTTTTAGTATTTTGAGTTTTCTAATGTGGTTTGCTTCAATACTAACAATGGATGTTATCTTTCAAATACATTGATTTTTAATTTTGTAGAAATAATGGCCGGGAGAGAGGGATTCGAACCCCCGGAGGTGTTACCCTCAACGGTTTTCAAGACCGCCGCTTTCAACCGCTCAGCCATCTCCCGCTATACCTTAAATTTTAACTCTCAAAATGTGTATTGGAGGCGACACCCAGATTCGAACTGGGGAATCAAGGCTTTGCAGGCCCGTGCCTTACCACTTGGCTATGTCGCCATTACTAGAATCTAAAAGAGAATCTTAAGCAATGTATGCATTTGTTTATTGAAAGCCCTTATATTGAGGTGGTGCCCGAGACCGGACTTGAACCGGTACAGACGCAATGTCCGAGGGATTTTAAGTCCCTTGTGTCTACCAATTTCACCACCCGGGCATCTGCATAGTCTCTTTAATAAACGCAGATAAACATTCAAAAGCACATCAAACACAATTTTTGCATCTAGCAATAATGGAGCGGGAGACGGGGATCGAACCCGCGGCCCCAACCTTGGCAAGGTTGTGCTCTACCACTGAGCTACTCCCGCATACTTTATATTGTGCGTATGACTTTTGAGGGTATGATTTTATCAATGCTTGATAAAAAAATCAAGGGCAAAAAGCAAAATATAATCAAAAAGTTATCATTTTACTATATAATCGCACGGATTTAATACACATATTTTAAATGGCAACTCGCCTTATTTATAATCAAGCAGATTCTCTAAATAATGCTTTCATTATATAAAGAATCTTTAACAATGTAAGGAGCTATTTTGCTACATCAATTTGAAAGCTATCCTTTTGAAAAACTCCGCACTCTACTTGCTCATAGCTCTCCTCCGAGCGGTGAAGAGATTTTTTCACTCACTATCGGCGAACCCCAATTTCCTACACCTACTAATATTATACAATCGTGGCAAAGCAATGCCTCTTTGCTCAATAAATACCCAAAATCAAGCGGTGAAGACGAGCTTAAAGACGCACAGCTTCACTTCATAAACAAACGTTACAATCTCACGCTTACAAAAAGCCAAATTATTCCTACTCTTGGCACACGCGAAGTGCTTTTTAATTTTCCGCAATTTTATCTTTTTGACTTGCCACAGCCTACTATTGCCTATCCTAATCCTTTTTATCAAATCTATGAGGGTGCGGCTATTGCCTCAAAAGCGCAGGTTTTACTAATGAATCTTACAAGCGAAAATGACTTCACTCCCTCACTCACGCCCAAAGAGCTAAAAAAAGTCCATTTAGTTATTCTTAATTCTCCTAATAACCCCACAGGTAGAATACTAGATATGCAAGCACTTACAGAATGGGTGAAAAAAGCACTTGAATATGATTTTGTGATTATAAATGATGAATGTTATAGTGAAATTTATGAGTCTTCCCCTCCACCAAGCATTCTCCAAGCTTCAATTCAAGCAGGTAATACAAGTTTTAAAAATATCATTGCTCTCAATTCTATTTCCAAACGCTCCTCCGCTCCGGGTTTGCGTAGCGGTTTTATCGCCGGAGATGCTGAAATTTTAAAAGCCTACAACCTCTATCGCACTTATTTGGGCTGTGCACTGCCATTACCTTTGCAAAAAGCTGCTGCCGTAGCGTGGAAAGATATGCAAACTCCTGAATCTATCCGACACATTTATGCTAAAAATCTCGCCTTAGCGAGGGAGATTTTAGAACTAAGCACAGAGCAAATTAGCCCTTATACCTTTTATGTATGGCTTAAAGTTGATAATGATGAGGCATTTTGCAAATTCGCCTATGAGAAAAAAGGAGTGCTTACTCTGCCGGGTAGTTATTTAGGCAGGGAGAATCAAGGTAAAGGCTATGTAAGAATCGCTCTTGTGTATGATAATAATACAACAAAAAAAGCACTTCTTGCCCTTAAAGAAGCAATCAAACTTTATAAACAGGAGTGTCAATGAAAATACATTTCATAGGTATTGGTGGCATTGGTATTTCAGGCTTAGCAAAATACCTCCGCGCACAAGGCATAGAAGTGAGTGGGTCTGATATTGCAGAGGGAAATGCCACAAAATATCTCCGCGCACAAGGTGTGCCTATTCATATTCCTCATAGTGCTGCTGCTATTACCAATCAAGATGTAGTGATTCATTCAGCTATCATTAAGCCTGATAATATTGAAGTGCAAGAGGCAATAAAAAAAGGTATTAAAGTCCTTTCACGCAAAGAAGCCATTGCTTCTATTCTTAAAGAAAAACGCGTCTTTAGCGTATGTGGTGCGCACGGCAAATCCACCACAAGTGCGATTTTAAGTGCGATTTTTCCACAATTTGGTGCAATTATTGGTGCAGATTCTAAAGAGTTTGGCTCAAATGTGCGTGAAACGAAAAGTGAAAGCATTGTTTTTGAAGCTGATGAATCTGATAAAAGCTTTTTAAACTCAAATCCTTATTGTGCGATTATCCCAAATGCCGAGCCAGAGCATATGGAGAGCTATAATCACGACTTAAAGGAATTTTATGGTGCATATTATGAATTCATTTGTAAAGCAAAAAAACGCATTTTAAACCTAAGCGACCCTTATTTACAAAGCCTTACAGATATAGAATCTATCACACTTTGCCCTGATAAAGACATTAAAGACATACGCTTTAATCTCCATAATGATGAACCTCAAACAACTTTTAGCCTCAAAAACTATGGAGAGTTTAGTGTATGGGGCTTTGGAGAGCATATGGCACAAAATGCGAGTTTAGCTATTTTATGTGCGCTTGATGAGCTCGGTATTGATGCTTTGACAACAATAAAAGAGAATCTCACACATTTTAAGGGCATTAAAAAACGTTTTGATATTCTTACTAAAGGCACAACAACGATTATTGACGATTATGCCCACCACCCCACAGAAATTCTCGCTACACTCAAAAGCGTAGCGATTTATAACTCGCTTAAACCCCATAATAAAGTCATTGCCATTTGGCAGCCTCATAAATACTCGCGTGTGCTTGATAATTTACAAGCTTTCATAGATTGTTTTAGCAATGCGTGTGATGAGCTTGTAATTTTGCCTGTGTGGAAAGCTGGAGAGGAACATATAGATATTGATTTTGCCACACTTTTTGCACATTATAATCCCACTTTTGCTACACATCTTAAGCGAGAAGATTCTCAAATCCACCTCTATGATGGAAACAATCTCATTAAAACCTTGCAAGATGCTCTTATTATCGGACTTGGTGCAGGAGATATTACTTATCAATTACGAGGAGAAAAATAATGGGCTATATTATTTTCATACTTCTATTGGTGTTCTTTGTGGTAGTTGGAGTTATATTAACGCAAAACAAAGACAAAATACCGCGCAAAACAAAAATTGTTTTAGGCTTGTGCTTAATTCTTATTGCCCTGCTTATTGGGATTTATAATATTTTACAAGAAAAAGAGAGTGAGGAATTTTCACGTCTAAAAAGTGCTTTTATGCACAATAAGATTCTTACTTGCGCTTTTCAATCGCGCACTCTCACAATTAGCGCAGAGCATTTTATCCTAAGCAATGGCACAATGAGCTTTCAAGGCAAATCAAATACGCCTTATAATGGCATTATCATACCTTTGCAAGATTGTAAAATAAATGATATAGATGATGCAGATAAAGATTCTATACAAAAAGCTACACAAGATAAAAACAAAGATGACACTCTAGCGGATATGCCTAGTGCAAAACCATAATGAAAGGCTCATTGCCAAGCTTGACTTATCTGATTTTCTCGCAGTTTTTTTAACATATTTTGCACGCGAAAAATCCTTTATTTTTGAAGGAGATAGGCATTTTTATGCCATACTTTTGCAAGAGCTTGATAACCACCCATTGAATCCACCTCCGCCACTTGAAAATCTCAATGAACCCTTAAGGCTTTTGCAAAAATATGGCACTCTAAGATTGTATGAAATCTTTGCATTTATCAAGCTGATGCGATATTTTGCTTATCTCAAAAAAAATATATCCGAATCTACTCCTCGCACCAAAGAATGGCTTGATAAGATTCTTATCCCTGATGGATTACAAGAGATTGATAATGTATTTGATGATAAAGGAGAGATTAAAGAGGGCGTGTATAACGAAATTGACACGCTTAAATCTCACATTTCACGCACTAAAATGCACATTGATGAGCATATATCGCGTATTTTGCACTCTTCTAGCCTTGCTCCTTATCTTGTAGATTCTTCTGTGCATTATATCAATCAAAACGAATGTCTTTTGCTTAAGGCGGGATATAATCATATCATCAAAGGTATGGTGCTTGAACGCTCTCATAGCGGATTTTTCTATCTTGTGCCAGAGAGTATTATAACACTTAAAGAAAAGCAAAATGAGCTCAAAGATAGTCTTGAACAAAGTCTCTATAATATTTGCAAATCTCTTTCAAACACACTTCATAAACACGAGCGATTTTTGCATTTTCTTAACAAAGCCTTTGATACTTTTGACCATATCTATGCGCGATTGAGTTTTGCCAAAGCTCACAATCTCTCTTTTATATATGAAATGACACGCGAAAAAAACATTATCTTATCTGAATTTTCCCACCCTGCCTTACAATCCCCAAAACCTATAAATTTTGCATATAAAGGTGATGTTTTGATGATTACAGGTGTAAATGCTGGAGGAAAAACAATGCTTTTAAAATCTCTTCTTAGCGCGTGTTTTTTAAGTAAATTTCTTATCCCGCTTAAAATCAACGCTTACCACTCAAAGATTCCATATTTTAAGCATATTATAGCTATTATCTCTGACCCTCAAAATAGCAAAAATGATATTTCCACTTTTGCAGGACGTATGCTTGAGTTTAAGCAGATTCTTAATACCTCTGATTTGTTGCTTGGCATTGATGAAATTGAGTTAGGCACAGACGCAGATGAGGCAGCCAGCCTTTATAAAGTATTACTTGAGTATTTGCTCCAACATCACGCTAAAATCCTCCTTACCACGCATCATAAACATCTTGCCGCACTTATGGCACATAATCCCAAAGTCCAACTCTGTGCGGCAATGTATGACATTCAAGCTCAAGTGCCACTCTTTGAGTTTCTTGATGGAAGCATTGGGAAAAGCTACGCATTTGAAAGTGCGCAAAGATATGGAATCCCCGCTTCCCTTATCTCTCAAGCCAAAGCTGTATATGGCGAAGATAAAGAGCGATTAAATGAGCTTATTGAACGCTCAAGTGAATTAGAAATCACGCTTGAACAAAAGCGACTTGAATTAGAATCACTTATTGCAGAATATGAGCGCAAGATTCTCTCCCTCAATGAACGCTCCAATGCGCAAAAAGAAGAATTTGAGCTGCTCAAACACAATTTACAATCTACCTATAACCAAGCCACACAAACGCTCAAATCTGCCCTCAAATCGCAAGAAAGCAAGGAAATGCACAAAGCTTTTAATCAATCTCATAAGATTCTTCATACTGCACCCTCTCTCCAAAAAACCACACAAAATCCTCATACATTTAAAGTTGGTGATAAAATAAAATATAAAAATGCAAAAGGACATATTTTAAGTATAAAGGGTGAAATGTGTGTAATAGAGCTTGAAGGCGGATTTAAGTTTAAAGAAAAGCTAGAGAATCTTAAGCCTTCTTTTGCGCCTTCTCCCACACCAAAATCTCATATTACATTTGAGCAAAGCAAAAGTGTAAGTGTAAGCCTAGATTTACACGGAATGCGTGGAGAAGAGGCAATAGAGAAACTTGATGAGTTTTTATCAAATGCACTCATTGCTGGATATGATGAAGTGCTTGTATATCACGGCATTGGCAGCGGAATCTTAAGTAAACTTGTGCGAGACTATCTGCTTACTCACCCTAAGATTCTCTCTTTTAGTGATGCACCTGCAAATATGGGTGGCTTTGGAGCAAAAATCATAAAGCTATAAATTCAAATAAAATTTAAATTAATGTGATAGAATGCACACTTTTAAAATTAAAAAAGGAGAAGAGAAATGGCTTTGTTTGAAGTTAATATGCCGCCAATCCCTGATAATATCCCAATCCATACTATTGAACATACACCACTCCTTAAACGCGCTAAATTATTGTGGATTGGCGCTCTGATTCTTGCTGTGATTAATGTATATATCGTTGTATCCTCAATGAATATGCTCACAGGTGAAATACCTGCAATGAGCAACACACTTAGCACTATTATCGGATTCTGCGGGACTATTTGTATTCTCTTTTGTTTTTTTTATCTCTGCAAACTTGCAAGAAGAAAACGACTTTTAAAACTCTATGCTATTCAGCTCGTTATCGGTATTATAGCTGGTATTTTTCAATTATTTATTCCCGAGTTCAACAATTCTTCTACATCAACCGACATAATTGCCATAACTTCAAGCTTTTCTGCCTATATGATATTTTGCTCTATCGCTGCTCCTATTGTCGTTTATATTTTATGGGAGCTCGGCAAAGAGCTAAGTTTTATCACCAATGAAAAAACTTTTTTTAAAGCAACCAAAATTATGGTTGTAGGACTCCTTGTCTTTCTTATTTCATCAGTTGGCTTTCTAGTTACAGCAAGGCTTCAAAATGAGAATGTTGCACTTTTTTTTGGAATCCTCTTTATGGGCTTTGGAGTGATGGTTGTGTATGGAATCATACTTTATCTTATAGGTATCTTTAAAATTCGTGTCATTGTCCAATATGGTGAAGACGCACAAAATACAATCTCTCAAAAAGAAAACTAATGCAAAATCAAACATTAAGCATTGATATTTATTTTAAGGATACGCTCAAAGATGCGATTGTAGATATGCTCTTAGAAGATGGATATGATGATTTTTTCTATATTCCTTGCGCTAAATATGCTTCTAATTTCCTTTTACAAAGTGCTTCAGAACAAGTAAGCGGCAGGCAAGAATATGGGCTTTTTAGAATGTTTATTGATGAACAAAAAGCGCAATTTATTATTAATAAACTCCTTCAAGCTTTTGGTAAAGAAGATATGAGAATCTACACTCATTGCACCACACAAATATAAAACTAAGTATATTATTTATAGAATCTTATAAGATTGACATTGACGCACTCCCTCATAAAGAGCTGCTCCAACACTTGTAGCGAGATTGATACTCCGCACACCCGCTTTCATTGGTAATTTATACACTTGCTTTTGATATGTGTGCAAAATATCTTCATTCAATCCCGCATCTTCCCTGCCAAAGTATAAAAACCCACCTTGAGAAAAATCTGCATCATAATAAAGCTGCTGTGCTTTAGTGCTAAAGAAAAAGTGTCTCTTACTTGGGGGATAAGAATGCCAAAATGTATTCAAATCTGCCCATTCATATACCTGTAAATGTTGCCAATAATCAAGCCCGGCACGCTTAAGCTCCTTTTGGGTTGTGCTAAATCCAAGCGGATGTATCAAATGTAATACAGAATCTGTCGCCACACAAAGCCGCCCTATATTGCCTGTATTTTGTGGAATCTGTGGCTGCACAAGCACAATTTGAAAAGCTGTCATTTATTTTGTTTCCTTTGGAAAAATGTAAATATGCCTCACTTTAACACACTCACGCCATAAAAAAACTTAAATATTATCTATGATTAAGTCAGATGTAACATTCTTTTAGAAATAATGCTCCAAATTTTTCTCATACTCAAGGAGGACTTATGGAATTTTTTACAAGTTTAAATGAAGGGTGGCAATTTAGTATTCAGCTCCTTGTCGTGCTTATTTGCCTTTTTTATGGTGCAAGAAAAGGCGGTATTGCTTTGGGATTACTTGGGGGCATTGGTATTTTAATGCTCGTATTTGTCTTTCATATCAAGCCGGGCAAACCTGCTATTGATGTTATGCTTACCATTCTTGCTGTGGTTGTAGCAAGTGCAACACTACAAGCAAGCGGAGGCTTAGATGTGATGCTCCAAATTGCAGAGCGTATTCTAAGACGCAATCCGAAATTTCTCACAATCCTTGCTCCTTTTGTAACTTGCTTTTTGACGATTCTTTGTGGCACAGGACACGTAGTTTATACAATTATGCCTATTATTTATGATATTGCAATTAAAAACAATATCCGCCCTGAACGACCTATGGCAGCTGCTTCTATTTCTTCACAAATGGGGATTATTGCATCTCCTGTATCTGTGGCAGTTGTGAGCCTAACAGCCTTGCTTTTAAATACAGAGCATAAACTTGCAGGATTTGATGGCTATATCAATTTGCTTCAAATTACTATTCCTAGCACACTTTTTGGCGTGCTTTGCATCGGTATTTTTTCTTGGTTTAGAGGCAAAGACTTGGATAAAGACTTGGAATTTCAAGAAAAGTTAAAAGACCCCGAATTTCACAAATATGTTTATGGGGATTCTAAAACACTTTTGGGAGTCAAACTTCCCACAAAAGATTGGGTGGCTATGTGGATATTTTTAGGTGCAATCGCACTTGTAGCCTTAGTAGGAGCTTTTGAATCTATCAAGCCAAACTGGGGACAAAAAATGGCTTATGAAGCTCATCTGCAAGAAACAACTATCAAATGGACACCAAATGGTGAGAATAAAGGTATAGTGGATTTAAAGGCTCTAGGCTTTGACCAAAAGGCACAAGGGGGGGGGCAGAGTGCATTTAAATCCGCTTTAGAATCTGGAGAAATTGTAGCTATTGCACAAAAAGACAAGCTTGGTAATCCATCTATGGATTATATTTCAATGGTAAATGTCATTCAAGCTTTTATGCTCCTCGCAGGCGCACTCATTATTATTTTTACGAATGTTGATGCGAAAAAAATTGGGAATAATGAAATTTTTAAATCTGGTATGATTGCGCTCGTAGCAGTATTTGGAATCTCGTGGATGGCAGATACAATGTTTGCAGTGCATACACCGATGATGAAAGATGCACTTGGTGATATTGTCAAAGCTCACCCTTGGACTTATGCGATTATGCTCTTGCTGATTTCTAAATTTGTTAATTCTCAAGCAGCAGCTATTGCAGCATTTGTGCCCTTGGCTTTGGGTATTGGTGTAGAGCCGGGTATTATTGTAGCTTTTGCGGCAGCTTGTTATGGATATTATATTTTGCCTACTTATCCTAGTGATTTGGCAACGATTCAATTTGATAGAAGTGGCACAACGCATATTGGCAGATTTGTTATTAATCACAGCTTTATCCTACCAGGGCTTATTGGGGTATTTAGCTCTTGTGTAGCAGGATATTTGCTTGCAAAGGTTGCAGGATATATTTAGCTTAACTTGATAGAATCTAAATGCGGATTCTATCAAGTTTAAGGAGCATATATGCCTTATCTTTTGCTTACAGGTGCAAGTGGCTACATCGGTTCTCATACTGCTTATTGTCTTTTGAAAAATACAAATTATCATATTCTTATCGTTGATGATTTAAGCACAGGCTTTAAAGAAAACATTGCTTATCTCCAAGAATGCTTTGAGGAGCGAGTGAGTTTTGTGCAAAGCAATATCAACGATATATCCAAAATGCGCACTTTGCTCTTGCACTATAAATTTGAGGCAGTGATTCACTTTGCGGCTTCGCTTATTGTTGGAGAATCTGTGCTCAAACCCCTTGAATACTATACAAACAACACCCTTAATACTACAAATCTTATTGCCTTGTGCATAGAATGCGGCATAACAAAATTTATCTTTAGCTCTACAGCAGCAGTATATGGAGAGCCACATACTTCACTTATCCCTATTGATGAGAATGCCCCACTTTTACCTATTAATCCTTATGGAAGCTCAAAAATGATGAGCGAGCGAATCTTATACGATACTTCACTTGCATTCAAAAACTTTAATTATGTAGCATTGCGATATTTTAATGTCGCAGGAGCGAGTATGGATAACACGCCACAGATTCTCTCAAACCATAAAGGCTTGGGGCAAAGGAGCAAAAATGCTACTCATCTTATCAAAGTCGCTTGTGAGTGTGCTTGTGGCAAAAGAGAATCTATGAGTATCTTTGGCACAGATTATCCCACAAAGGACGGCACTTGTATCCGCGATTATATTCATATTGATGATTTAGCAAGTGCGCATCTTGAAGCTCTTACATTTTTACAGCATACACAAACTTCCAATATTTTTAATGTAGGCTATTGCAAAGGATATAGTGTAAAAGAAGTAATTGATGTTGTCAAAGAAATCAGCGGAATGGATTTTAAAGTTATAGAATCTGCTCGTAGAGAGGGCGACCCTATTGAGCTAAGTGCCAAAAATGAAAAGATTCTCTCCCTTACGCAATGGAAACCAAAATATAATGATTTAAGAGTGATTGTCAAAAGTGCTTATGAATGGGAGTGTTCATTGAAATAAAGGAGGGAAGCAATGAATGAAATATAATGTCTTAGCAATCATTGGAATCTTAATAGTATTTTTTATGATAAAAGGTTGTTCTTATCCTACAAGTTATCGTGCCTTTATCCCTAAGGCTTTAGATTCTGAATATAAGGAATATGAGAGATTATGCGAAATTTCCCAAAAAGGCATTGTTTATTCTCGCCCTTTACCGCAATATATACAAGATTATTATACCCTGCAAGAAAAAAAGACCTTAAGGCAAGATGTTCGTATTAAATCGTTTTGGCATAGTATCACTCACGATATGGTAACTGATACTTTTGTTGAGGGTAATAGTAGCCAAATAGCATTAGCTGTTGAAAAAATAAATAAAAAAGATGATTTAAGTATCAAAAAAGATTTTATATTACTAAAGCCTTATATTTATCAATTATCATTCACCATACAACTTGGCAATACTTATGCTCTCATATCTTCTCTTGTGGATTCTCAAAATGGAACAATATATGCCTATAAGATAAGTGAAGTATTTTATTATACAAATTGGAGGCAAAACCCATTAACAACTTGGGGTTATCCAAGTAAGTATAATATTTATTGTCAAGCAGGTGAGGAGGAAACTATTTTATCCTATAATAATCCTATACAATATCTACATACACTCAAAACAAAAGGTAATGAGCAAGACATATTGTTTATTGAAAAAATTAAAAAGCACTTTGAGGCAAAAAAGATAAAATTGCAAGATTTGCTTGTCCAAGACAAATTAAATAAAGAAATCAACTCATAAAAGGACACTTATGCAAAAGAATAACTCTAAAAACACAAACATATTGTCAAATGCTCACATAGATTCTAAAAGACGCAAAGCTATTAAAGATTTAAGAGACTTAAGCTTACTTGGTGCAGGTAGCATACTAGGATTGCAAATATATAAAGATTTTAAAAGCCATAGCATAGAATCTCTATCCTCTAGTCTTGATACTTCTTTACAATCTCACACATTAGATTCTGCTTCTATTTTAGAATCTAATGCCCTAGATTCTTTGCATTCTCTCTCTCATTCTAATATCCCTAGTGAAATCCTCTCACTCCCTCTCAAATACTTTAATGTGCCACAAACATATACTATGCTTTTAGAATCTAAACTTCCAAGAAATCAAAGAGAAAATCTACTCTATATCGTGCCATTACTTACAAGTAAAGACTTTAAGCATACAATGCCTAGTCTCTATCATCACTATAATGCAGAAAATAATACACATAGCATAATCTATAATGAGACAAGCCAATTCTTACAATATCACTATGACACTTTAGGCTCTTTACTCAAAGACTTGCAATCTCATCATTTTATAGCAAGAGATTATAGAGCATTGAGCCAAGATTCTAACAACCTTTTAGAAAATCTTTTGCAAGAGATGATACAAAATCTCATCATACATAACACAATAAGCCATATTTCTTTAAATGACATACGCAAATACCAAGTGCCAAAGGAGAGTGATTTGTATAAGGAGTTTAAGGCTTTAGAAGAAGATGATAAAAAATCAGCCATTGATGCCTATAATGAAGCCCTAGAAATCTTAGCAGAGTATAAAAATTACTATTTCACTAATACGAGCAATGGAAAAGAAGATAGAAACAAAGCAAGGAGGCTTTTAGAATGCCTTAATGTCATAGGGCAGAATAATATTAGGGCTTTATATGTGGGGACAAGCGAAAGTAGCAAAAAAATGAAACGCCCTAAACTCATAGGTCGTCTAGCCACTACTATCATCATAGAAGATGGCTTGTGGTTAGGATAGATTCTATTTTATAAAAAAGAGAGAAAATGTTTTTATTTAACAAAGAGGACACACAACAAAGAGAAACTAAGAAAGTGAAAGATATTTTTGGCAATGATATAGAGCTGGATTCGAATGGCAATGTGATATTGAAAGATTATAGATTTGATATTCAGACAATTTTTGATGATGAAGTTAAAAAGATTCCTACAACAGATGAAGAATTCTTAAAACAAGATTCATTAAGAGCTACCAAACTCCTTAATGAGACAAATGCCATTTTACAATCCTCTCCATATGCCAACTATAAACCCCTCTACCTAGACCCAAGCCTTAAAACAGGACAGACATCGACACTTTTAGAGTTTAAGGCTTGGAGAGATTTATATCTTAAAGACCCTATAAAAGGGGCTATAGCTCCTTGGACCAGACAAGAAAAAGCCTATTATGAATCTTTACAAACTAAAAGAGAGCGATACCAATACTTAGTAATAAGAAGTGGCTTAAGAAGTGCAGTCATAGATATACCCTTTGATGCTATTGGTGGTGTAGATGAGAGAGGTAGGGTAATAAATCCAGAATATGAAGACATTTTTTATCAAGTAGATAGGAATAAAGAAACATTAAAGTCCTACTTACATAGACAAGAATGGGGCATAGCTGCAGGGATACTAGGGAATCCAGAGTATCTCTCAAGAGATAAGATGGGCTTTCAAGCACGACATATACAGGCTCTTATCTTGCAAATACAGCTTGATGCGACTACTACTAACTTTCTAAATTTAACTAATTTTGAGGCATATATAGAAAATATCGTAGGCTATCAACTATTAGGATTACGCAAAAACCCTTTGCGCCAACAACAGCTCACAGCCCTAGCTAAGAAAATAAAGCCCGATAGATTTGGTATGCTCCCATATATAGATGAAATAATGGGAGTGGATTGGGTAATGGATTTTTCACAATATGATGTCTATGGTGATGTAATCATGGAACTTTATCAAGATGGACTTCCAATAAATAAAGGGTTAGTTGCTAAAGGGCTAATAAAAGATCCAAGAGATACAGATTCTACTAAAGAGAGCAGAGATGAGTTTAGGCAAAAAGCTATCTTTTTAAGTCAAAGAAGAGCTGAAGCTTCAGCGCTCAATTTACCATATCCACCAACAAGAAGTGATGCTCAAACAGAATTAGAATATGATATGATAACACTTTATGCAAAAATTCGTGCAGTTACTCCCCCTCAAGGCTATCCCAATGCTCCCACTTACTATATCCCAGAGTATTTAGATGAACTCTATGAAGCAGGCAAACTAGATAAAAAACTAAATCCCACTATCCCAGCCATATATAGAGAATCTTTCCCACAAGAGTTACGTGATAAAATAGAATGGTATGCTAAAAAGCATCATATTAAATAGAGGTGTAATATACAGCAGGTATATCATAAAAAATATTATTAGATAGAGCAATAAAACGAAATAGAAAATAAAGATAGTTTATACAAAGAGTAATGATATAAGTAGAAATACAAATACTATAAATATAATACAAAGCATACATACCATAGATAAATCATATCAAAGGACACTTATGCAAAAGAATAACCCCAAATTCACAAATACACTCTCAAATACTCTTTTAAACTACTCTCTCTTAGATTCTAGTTTAAATATTAAACTAGAACTCACAAACAAAGAATCTAAAGAAAAACAAGATAAAGCTACAATGCAAAGAGAACAAAAACAACACAAAGAACAATTAAAACCTTTAAGCACTGCTATGCTTCACCCTATACTAGAAGATAATGAGATTAAATGCTCTCACGGAGGAGTAGTGCAATTAAAATCTAATCTAGGTAAAAGTATTCAAGATAAGAATATTCCTTTTATATTAGAAACCGATTTACTCTATAGCTCT
>Ga0209064_1000459_pt1 | contig 91856 bp, 86 predicted proteins | sample Inofromicrocosms_FD_187498 | JGI IMG/M metagenome (GOLD analysis project Ga0209064, IMG submission 187498) | Mouse cecum microbial communities from Vienna, Austria - Inoculum for glucosamine and mucus D2O microcosms (SPAdes) (version 2) | ecosystem: Host-associated > Mammals > Digestive system >...
AATCAAGTCAGCTACTGAATAAACCTTAACTTTGCTACATATTCAATTTTCAATCGACCATCAACAGATGGTTTGTTTGCTATGCCCTTATGGGAATGGGTTATCTCTACTATCCTTTTTCAACCTTCTGTTCTTCGGAAATTTGCTTCATGGTTTTTATCACATATATCTTTCCGTTTTCCGCTTTTCTCAAACGTATTTTTCCTTTGATCAATCCATGCTTCCTGCAGTAGGACACGCAATAATAATGCTTATTATTATTTGTGAACCATGGTATTTTACGGGAAACCGGCCTTTTACACAAATAACATCCGCTATATAAAACCTCTTTGTCCTCCAATGCCTTTGCCTTACTTTCAAATCCTCTGGAAATATATTTGTAATAGTCCTCAAATAAAATTCTGATTTCTTCTTTCTTTTCCTTGGGAAGCACATAGGTATCAAAAGAATATTTTTCTCTGTATTCCGGCTTTAAGTATTTCAATACCTTTGCCGTGTAATAAGCATCTGCAAAAGCCCGGTGAAAGGGGATATCCTTATAAATACCGCAAACATCTACCGCATACTCTAAGGTATGCTGACTCTTTTCCCCCTCGAACTGTAAAGCAAAGAGCTTTTGCACATCCAGGAACTTAATAGGTTTCTGTGACAAAGACGGCATGGAATAGAATTTCATATTCCTCTGAAGTTCAATTAAGTCCAGATTTCCCCATGTGCAAAATACATAATCTTTACCACAGAAATCCAAAAAAGATTCCATAACCTTTGAAAATGGTCTGGCATTTTTTAACTGATTCATATCAAGATGAACAATATTGCCCGTAATTTTATTGATATTTTTATATACCTTGGGCCTTACAAGTTCATTAAATCTGTCAATTTCTTTCATATTCCTATTTAATTTTACCGCTCCGATTTCAATAATTTCAAAGGGTATTTTTTTATTGACAAACCTTTTTCCCGAAGCAGACTGATTCCACTCTAAATCAAAAACAATGTAATTCATAGCTTCCCCTTAAGTAAGATAAAAATCACTGTATGCATAAAAAAAGCCGGAAAAATCCGGCAAGTTAATGTTCCCTGGGGGAATCGAACCCTCAACTGCCCCTTAGGAGAAGCTCCCAGACTGGTCTGTGAACTTGCTCCAAATCGCTGAAAATCCTTGTAAAATCAAGGCTTTCACGACTTGTTGAGTTAATCGTTTCTTCTCCAATTCTTGCTAATATTTCTCCGTTTTTCGCCCTCATATTAGCAAGATATTAGCAAAATACCCCTAAAACGGGTAACGTCATCGAGTTATTTTGCGATAGCCTTTTGGAGTTGATTCCTGCAAGCGACGTTTTTTCTTTGTATGCTAATTATCAATAAGTTGATAATCATTTCAAAGTTACGTTTATTATTATAACTCCCAAATGTGAATAATTCAAGAATTTAGGCAAATTACAAGTTCTACACAAAAAAGAAAGGCAATCTCGTACAAAACGGATTGTCTTTCTTCTTATTATAAGGGTATTCAGTTTATAGCGAACTTGCTAATGCTTTTAGTAATGCTTTCGCTTCCGGATTGGAAAGAAGTTTCGCTATCAAAGCAGTATCATCTTCTTTTGGTGTTTCTTTCTCAGATGGCTCAACCTTTTCTGCTGGTTTTAGAACTTCTACTGCTTCAAAGGTAGGAGCTGTGTCTGCCGGAGTGCCTTCAACATTCTTCAACCCTTTTGCATTATAGAATTGTTCCTCAAATCTCTGTGCATTAAATCGTCTGTCCTCATCAATGATATGGCTGTAAACATTTGAAATCATATCCATACGAGCGTGACCTGAATCGCCCTGAACTGATTTCATATCGCCACCATTCCATTTTAGCTTATATGTGATACTTGCGTGTCGGAAACTGTGAAAGACTATATCCGGCAAATCATTATCACGAATGAGTTGTTTTAATGCTCTGTTGATTACCTGACCTTCCATTGGTCTGCCCGATGCGTGACAGAATACCAAATTGTAATCTTTGTATTCATCGCCATATAAGACCTTCATATCGTCTATCTGCTGTTTTCTTTCTATAAGCATATTTGCTACTGTCGTTGGTAAAAAGACCTTTCTAACGCTCATAGGGGTCTTAGGAGCTTTCAGTACCAATGAAGTCGTATTGGCATTTAAGATATGTGGGAATACTTGAATAATATCCTTATTATCAAGCACCTCCATAGCATCTTTATTGCATCTTTGAAGTTCTTTGTTGATATAGATGGAAGCATTATTTTCAGCAATGCTTTCTTCTGAAATATCACAGCAATCCCAAGTTAGACCAAGCAGTTCGCCCATACGTAAAGAACAAGAGAAAGCAAGGTTAATTGCCAGTTTCAGAATATCATCATCACATACTTCAAGAGCGTGTGTAAGAGTTTCTGCTGTCCATATTTCACGCTTTTTGTGTTCTTCCTTTGGAAGTGTTGCATTAAGCACCGGATTCCTTGACATCAACTCCCACTTTACAGCCTGATTAAAAGCACTTCTCAGGAACTTATGAATTTCTCTGACCGTATGTGCAGTAAGGAACTCATTCTGTGCCTTTTTGAACTTCGTGGACTTAGGTTTAACCTTCAGTAAACTCTTGTAGAAGCTATCCATAAGTCGAGGAGTTACATCATCAAGTTTTACATCCCCAATAAGAGGAATAATGTAGTTATACATCAATCCCTTTTTGGAATTGTATGTAGACATTGCCCAGTTGTTCACACCATACACGGAGCAGTATTCTTCAAGCAAATCAGCAACGGTGGTTGCTGTTGGCATAATAAATGTTCCGTTCTGCTGTTCAAATTCCACCTGAGTCTTTCTTTTCTTTGCATCGGCATTTGTATCAAATGTTTCCCACTTCTGTCTTTTGACACCATTTTCATCTTCATAGTTATAAACTACTGCATATCTGTTTTTTCGCTTTACGATTGAAGCCATAATCTAACCCTCCTTTATTCATTATCCAACCATTTATCAAAGCTGGATTTTACTATTCGGTATCCCTTTTCGACCTTAACTGCCTTAAAACAACCCTGATTTATCAGTTTATATACGGTCTGTCTTGCAATACCAAGCATTTCACAAACTTCTTCTACGGAGTAACTGCCTTTATTAAAGACCTGCTTATTGAGTTTTCTTACTCGTTCTTCAAATTCAATCGACATAGTTTTCCACCTCCGCTATTGTCTTAATCATTTTGTAGTGGTCTTGTGAAGCATACCATTCTTCAAAGCTCTCCTTAATGACTCTGCGTTTGCCGTTGACAACGATATATTCCACTTCGCCATTATTCATAAAGTCGTATGCTGTACTTTTCGGTATGCCAAGCACTTTTGCCATTGTAATCGGTGCAATGGTTTCGATATGGTCTGTGCCGGGTCTTTCGCCATTTACTTTTTTATAGTGAAACTGCCCAGCGTACCATTTTTCAAAACTTTCAACATCAATTCTCATCTTGCCGAAAACTAAGTAAGTCTTAAAGTGACATTGGTTGACAAGTCGATAGGCTGCTGTCTTGCCAAGTCCGAGTATTCGTCTTAAATCAGGAACACTCATTGTCTTTTGATTCTGATAAGTAAGCATTGCTTCAACTGTTTTTCTACGTTCCTCAACGCTCTTTTGGGTTGCACGGTATTCATTACCCACTCTGTAGATTTTGAACAGACCTGATTTTACAAGTTTCCTTGCTTCATCTTCGGATATTTTGAAAAGTTTTTGAACTTCTTCAATAGAATAAGTTTCCCACTCAATTTCTTCCTTTGCCTTATCCCCACGATAAATTTCAGCAAGTCGTTCATTCTCTCTTTCAAGATTGAAAATATGTACTCGTTCCTCAATCATATTGTATGCCATTATTCTGCACCTCCTTTATTCCCATCAAGCCACTCATCAAAAACTTTTTTAGACACTCTATGCTGACCACCGATTTTGACACTATGAAACTGATTAGAGTTGATAAGATGATAAGCACTTGATTTGCTTACACCTAAGAGTTTTGCAATTTCCTCAACGGTATATGTTCTTTTCGTTGTATCTGCTGATTGTTTTGTATCCATATTGAATTACCTCCGATTTCATATTGCCACTCGGACATCAGCCATATAGCCAAGTGACTTGGCTATATGGTACTGAAAATCAAAGGTTTTGTTAATTATGCGATTTTCTCAATCGCACACTTGACAAGATTGGCTATCTTTATCCAAATTATCGAGCCAGTTGTCAAAGCTCTTTTTTGAAATTCTGTAATGCCCGCCAACTTTCACATAGTGAAACACACCTGAATTAACGAGGTTATATGCTGCGTTTTTGCCAATATCAAGAATATTCATTATTTCCTCAACGGTATAAACTCTTTTCTCAAACGAGGGTGTAATCTCAACTGCTTCGGTCTGCTTATTCATTTCAGCAATTCTTTCTTCAAACATTACTCATCCCTCCCTTGTGAACCGTGATGGTATTTCTTCATTATCAAATAGTCATAGCCATATCTAACCTGACATTTATCACAAGGTTCTTTTTCAGATTGCAGAGGGTCAACTCTCTTAACGATGTTTTCGGGAACGCTCATAAATTCTTCTCTGCAATGTGGACAAAGGCTTAATACTGTTCCGGTTCTTCTGTTTTTCGGTTTCATAGGGATACCAAGAGAAGCCTTGATACCTCGTTGAATTTCAATAATCTTTGCTTCATCAGTAACGCAACCAACATATTCTTCAAGTTCTTCTAACTTATCGACAGTACGGATTTGTTCGAGCATTACCATAGATGGCTCTTTGAGTCCACATTCCTTGCCAATCTCAATATGGGTTGGCATTGACATTCTTTTTCTAACAGATGTAATAACAGCTACCGTAACCGTAGGACTGGAAGCATTCAATCGGTTGTTTTGAATTACGAGAACAGGTCTGCGATTTCCTTGTACCGACCCTATACCTGACGGAAGATTACAGTAATAAATATCGCCCCATTTAATCTTGTTTATGTTTTCTTTGTTCATTGTATTTACCTCACTTCAAATTTGATGTGAAGGAGTTGTCCGTGTCCGGAATTGAACAACCCCTTCACTTGTTTGAAATGGGAGAGCAAAAAATAAGGGTATTTTAGAAATATTTTTTCAATTTCTTTATTGCACTATCTATTGATTCCTTAACTGATGGAGCAGATACACCTTCTTCGTCTGCAATCTGCTTAAAGGTCTTATCGTAAAAGAAATACTGAATTACTCTGTTTTTCTGTTTATCACTCAAATTACTTAAAAACCTACGAACTTTTTGGATATTGTCTTTCAACGTTATTTCCTCAACAATATCTACCTCAACAACTGCTTCAGGGTGGTGTTCTTCAAATTCGCCATCGTTAATATCAAAAGCGTGTCCATACAGATAACCTCGCATTCTGTATTTCGCATCGTTATTTTTCTGTTCAATAATGGCTGCACCTTGCTGAAGGTCGAGCAGAAGATAAGGGGAATAACAAGCGTTCACGACATCGCCAAACTGTGCTTGCAGTTCTTCATCGGAAAGTGCTGTAATAATTGCCCACTTTTCATCGCCTGAGTAGTTTTCTCCGTACTCTCGTTTCAAATTGAGAGCCTTGCATACTGTCTTAAATTCTTTAATTCTGTTTTCTAATGTAGTCATTTTTAATCTCCTTTTTTCTCAAAAATTGCAAAATTGCTTTTTTATATAGAAAATTGGAGATTAGGGGTATCTCGCTATTTGGCATTGCCATTTGCTATGTAACATAAAAAGGTCCTTTCCCAAGCAAGGGAAAAGACCTAAAGAAAACGACATACACCGTACGAAACAGACATAAACGAGCAACAAAAAAGCACCGTACAAGAAGATTACTTACAATGGATATGTGTATCCTGTAAGATCAATCTGCTTCGTACGGCGCTTGGTAATCAGTGGAAATTCTGTTCCGCTTGCTCGAATAATATCGAAGTCTTTATTTAATTGTCTTTATTCAACTACCTACTAACCTTTCGACACTTGATTTTGCGAAAATAGGCGAGGTTTAGAATGTTAATGCTTTTGCATTTTTGGCACTTAACACTTAAATGCCCGGTTGCATCTGAATATACTCTTTGAATCCTATATCCACAGACCGGACAGAGTAAATCTCTTTCTTTTAATGTTTCTGCTTCAATTCGAGATTTCATAAGTCTGTGTTGAACTTCCGGTGGCATTCGTACTGCTTGTACTCGCATTACTGAACACCTCCCAACTGCAACTCGTTCGATATATATTCAGATATATCGTGATACTCCAGCATATCAAGACCTCTCAGCCTGATAACTAAGGCTGTGTATGATACTCCTAAATAATTTGCCATCTTTCTGATAATTTCTTTATCTCTCTTAGCAAAGGTTGTATCTCCATAAATCTTGATTGGCTTAGAGTTCGTAAACTTAGCTAATGCGTTTTCCACAATGAACTTCGGCATTAGGAGAGAAGCACCCATTGTATCTGCTTGCCATTCAACACTTGCAAACATCTGTGCCAGTTCGTTTTGTGTATAAACTCTTTCGTTATCAAATTCGGTGTGGAAACGTGCTGCATTTGTATCATTGTGCATACGCTCCAAAATGTGATGTGATGCTTCGTGTGCCATCGTAAATCTACGACGACCTTGTTCTTTTTCTGCAAGAAGAAACTTATCAAGTACGATGGTATCTTTCGGGAATATAAAGGGAATAATTCTTCCTTCCTGATATATCAACAGAGGAGTTTGTCCGTCTGCCAAAAATCCAATCTTACCTGAATCGCTCTCTGCAAACGCTGTGTATTCAATCTTTAATTTCAAAAAGTCAGTAATAAAATGCTCGATGTCAATAGATTGAACCACCTTATTTTTATGCTGTGAAGCATAAACTCGGATTAAGCCTTCGCTGATTTCTTCCAGCTCGGCACGTGATAAATAGTTACTCAAGTTGTGTCCACCTCCAACATTCCCTCATCGGAAGATAAACTAAAACCGATTTGGTGCTTATTTATTTCCGCACTACCTATTGGATAGCGAATTCCTTCAAATTTATTCATAATCGATACCTCTCTTACAATGATTTAATGACGTGACAAGCAACACCCTGAATATAGCACTCATCAACAACAATGTCTTTCAATCGTTTGTTTTCAGGGTGCAATATGATTTTCTTACTGTTCTCATCGCGATAAAAGCGTTTTAAGGTATTCTGATTTTCAACGAGAGCCACAACTATATCTCCATCTTCGGCATATATCTGTTTTTTTACCACCACAAGGTCGCCATCATCAATTCCGGCTTCAATCATCGAATTACCACTTGCACGGAGAATAAAGAAATCACCTTTACCGAAAATGGCAGTTGGCAACGACACATATTCTTCGATGTTTTCTTCTTCGTATTGAGGAGTACCACAAGGTACAGAACCAACAATAGCTGTTTGAGAAATATCTGTATTTACTTTTTTAGTAACGGAAGTCTGTATTTCCTGACCGTCATATTCAATCATTCCTCTATCAGCCATTTCAACTAAATACTTATATGCTGTACCTCTTGATATACCGACAGCTTCAGCAATCTTGGTTGTAGAAGGAGAGTGACCATTCTGAAGATAATACTGCTCCGCATATTTACATATTTGATTCATCAATTCAGGACTCTTACTTCTCATAGTGTGATTACCTCTTGTCTTTTTCTATCGGAAGCACTCTGCTTTCGTTAATTCTATTATACACATTTTTTCAAAAAGAACAAGTGTTTGTGATAACAAAAAAATTAGGTGTCGCAAATACACGACACCTATCTCAAATCTTATTAAAGTTGTTCTTTTAACTGCATCAACATCTTTTCTGTACTTGTTCTTGCACCCGGATGTGGCATATAAAGTACCTTACCAGAATAATTCTGTACGTGATAATCGAAAACCCAGCCTGTGCCACAACATACAATTACCTTCGGATTGATTATTTCAATTTCACGCTTCAGCACTTCTCCAACCACAGAAGATTTCGCCAATATGTTATATTCTTTTCGGCTCTGTTCCTTACCACGTACTTTGTTGATATTAGTAAAGGCTATTTTTCCTATGGCTGGAATCGCTTTTTCTTTTAATATAGCAAGTTCTTCAATAGATGTTTCCGGAGCTTGCATAAGCATTATCCATCGTCCAACATTGTACCACATATTCGGATGCTTTTTAATATGACCTTTTCCGGCAAGACCTTCTTTTGTTATATCGCACATCCATTTACGGAATAGACAGCTACTTGAATAATCTTCATTATCCCATCCATTTGTTTCACGACAAATAAAAAGAACTCCATTATCCTTATCATAGTTCTCTATATTGATAATACCGAACTCATTGATACGTGAAGGGGGAACTTCATTAAAAGCTTTATGCCATTCGTCCAAAAAATCTGATGTGTGTTTCTTATATAAAGTATCCAGTTTGACATTTATCAATTCATTCTCTTTTACATCAATCATTTCAATCCCTCGTTTCGTAATGGTCGATAATCTCATATACCTTTTCGTTGTCGAACACTTCTACCGATGCCCACGCAACATTATAATCTAACTGTAATTCGTGTATTAAATCAAAAAATTCTTGTTCTCCAAGTCGGTTAGCAAATTCTGTAAATATATCGGCATCTTCTTTTCGCTCAAACGCAAAAATCGGTTTGATAATTATATCGTAACATTGGATATTTTGACTTTTTATATAAACCGTTAATTCATCTGCATATTGCTTTATTTCATCAATTTTATAGGATATATCTTGCTCGGTAATACCATAAATGCAAATACAGTTCTCGTCTGACAAATTGAAGTTAACTAAAACATCTTTTACATCCATATTTTCCAGCCAAACAGACAAAAATACATCTTTGTCCGGAAGATTTTCATAGCATACATTTATGTTGTTCGTTCTCATTTTACAATCTTTCCTAATCATTGTTTACTATTTCGGCAATTACTCCACTTTGGAGTCGAGCATATACTCTATTATCAAAATCCAAATTCCGAGCTGACCTATCTGTTGTAATAATCATTTGTGTACCTTTGCTTTTAGCAATATCAAATAGTTTTACAAACTCATCTGAAAAATGAACATACGACTCGTATCGTTGTATATCTCTGATAATCAATATCATCTGCTCGTTCCAAACAACATTCTTCATATCGTTAATATCATTGATTTCAACAATACTAAAAGATGATTCTCTGATTTCAGCAATACACTCATTTACTAAATCATCTAATAATTTTCTTCCGTTACTCACAAAAACAGTGGGATTGTATAGGCTACTCGGTAGGTTTCTAAGTAGTTCACTTACAAATTCGATGTCTAAATCTATTTTGTCATTTACGCCATTTATTTCATCAAGGTAAGTATTTTGGTCACAACGATTAAATGTGAACATTCTCACACACGTATCAAGATTTAGATTATCGTTCTCAATTTTGAATGTTCTCAAATAATTTAATATAACTCCATATAACGAAGCAAACGGAATGTTATCACATTCAGAAATTTCTGTATTGTAAATATCATATATTTTGTTCTTTACTTTTTCATCTTCGATTTCAAGAACACGTGGATTGTATAAGAGATAAAGAAAACAAATTTTCTCTTCGAACTCCTGCTGGAGTTGTTGAGTAGCTATGCCAAGCAAATGACTAATCATCTGCTTAATATCAAATCGAGTAATTTCCATACCTTTGGCTATGAATTTTACATTCATTTTTTCATCATCAATAACTGTAATGTTGCACTTCAAATCAACATTCGGGTTATCGTCTATATAACGATATAGACCTTCATATTTTCTGTCAATAATGTATGATTTCGATGAGTATGGTTCTCGACATTTTGCTTCAACAAAAATTTTAGTTTTGCCTTTGCAAAGATATCCATCTAAATGAGCAATACCTCCAACGGTTGTTGGTAATTTTTCCTCAAAATAAAAGTCCGGAATATTTCTCGATAAAAGATAAATCATTCTGCTTGATGAACCATAGGAAGCCATTTTAGGAGGATATTTACCGACTTTCTTTATTCCAAGTTCATCGCCTGCACCTTCTCCATAAGCAGAAAAGGCAACGGGGTATTGTTTTTTCATTTCTGCAACAAAGTCAATCCAAGTTGCGTTATCAATATAATTTTCATATGTTCGGTTATTTAACAAATAACCATTTGCGTTATGTTCTTGATTTGTTTCGGCTGCCTTAATTAACAAATCAAGTGATTTATCTATATTCATATCTAATTTCCTCAACTTAATTTAACAAGAGTGTAAACAATGGCACATAACAGACTACTGATAAATGCTTTTTGAGTAGCCTTTAATTCTGCCGGCTTTTCCGTTGCGTTCGATTTTATATACTCATCACGAAGATTGATGAATGATATTCCTTTAGTAATAGCCACAAACCATATTCCAACAAGAAGAACTATATGTATAATATTCATTAGTAGTCACCCCAAAGGACAGATTTGTTGTCAATTAGATACCAACCTTTTTTCTTCTTATCATAGTCAATAAATTCTCCGGCACATACAAGAGTGGTTATGTACCTTTGAACCGTTCGTGGATTTCTTTCTATTATCCTTGCAAGCTCAGCAGTTGTTATATATGGGTGGTTTCTTATTTCACTCAAAACACGAATAGTTTGTGCAACGGTATCTGAGTAGGTTTTTGCTCTTTTTTCGGCTCTGCTTGCTTCAAGAAGCACATATCTGATTTTGTCAGCAAATTCAAAATCTTCGCTAAATACAATATGCGAAACATTTTTATTCAACTTCTGCAAAATAGGATGAGGTTTTGTGAAAATAATTTTCTCTGAATAGTAACTCACTTCCTCTGCAAATTCGTTGAAATAGTCAACATTTTCATTTGTAAGCAAATCAGGATTGATTATTACAGCAATGTATGAAGTTGCAATAATATCCGTAAAACAATCGGAGCAATCAATAATACAGATGTCGTTATTCGGCAAATTCTCTGACACAAGAAGAAACTGCTCGTCTGTAATTCCATACACAAGTATATTTGTCTTTCTAATAAGTGGTTCTCCGGTCATCGGATTTATACATATTTCTTTTTCGCTCAATTTTATCACCTCGCAACAAGTATAGCATTAGGCGACGACACCAGTATGAGTTGAAGAAATAATTTCATCCATTTCTTTCTATGATTAAATTTTCATAATTTTTATTGGATAACAAATGTCGCAAAAAATTTCTCTCCAACTGACGTACGCAATTATCAGTAACACCTTTAATTTCAGCTACATCTTTCGCACGTAGAGGTTTTCCAGTATATACACCCCACAATAATAATGAGGTATCCTTTTGATTCTGACTACAATCCGAATCCATTACAGCAAACAGAAAATCCTCATCTGAAATCGAATTGTTTACTTCATATCTCGCCTGAATATATCTATTGCAATACCAATTTATTCTTTCTTTAGCACGGTCTAAAAAAATTTTGCCCGTTGGCTTTTCTTCTTTGAAATACAATCTATTTCGATTTCTAATGGTATACCAACCCTTACGAACAAATTCACTCGTAACAATACCTGAACTCATTCCTCCGGCAGCAAAGCGTTCAATATAGTAATGCTCTTGATATTTCATATTGATTCCAAATTGCTTCGCTATACCAAGATATTTTTCGTAAAGTTCTTCCTCATTCATTGGTAATTTATCATATGTAAACTCTCTTGCAACATACGCCCAGTAGAAAGGTCCTCCACGACTTCCCCAAAACTTAGGTGGAGATAAAAACAATTCATAAGCATAGTGTTGTCCATCTTCTCTGAATTTCAGAAATGGCATTTTCTCGTTTAAATTACCGTACAGAGTAGGGTCGGTCTTGATTTTCTCTGCCATATAAAGAAAGTGATTATCTCCACAACCAAGTACCGCTTTTTCAAAACCAACTATATCCCAATCTTCAAACATTTTCTTTCCAGCATTATTGAAACAATCATACGCTACCTGATGATGAAGAATATCGTTATATGTAAGATTTTCGTATGGAATAGGCATTACATCACTTCCTTTGCTTTTGCATTAAACTCTATTTTTCTGAAATGTCTTTATTAGCATTTATAATCATCTGCTTATATTGCTCTTTGACACTTTCCGGAGCAAGTATCTGAACTTTACCACCAAAACCAAATACCCAACCAAAGAAAGTAGGGCTTGCCGATACTTCGGTAATCAATCTAAATGAAGTCATATCATACGCAAGCGTTTTTACATCTTCTCCAAAACGGTCAATCATAGTTTTCATCAAACTGTTATCGCAACGAAGGTCAACAACAACTTCATCGCCGGAAAACATAAAGAAAACTTCCTTAGTGAAATTTTCAAGGTCAAAATCAGCAGGCATTGGCAACGCTTGTTCCGTTAGGATCATCGGCGTTGCTGCAATACGGTCTACTCTGAAATTGATAACTTTACATTTTTTCTCAGAATACCCAATCACATAATAGTAATCGCCACTCCATAACAACTTGTATGGACTAAGTTTGTAAACCTCGCCCTTGTTCTTCAGAACTTTTTTCTTTAATCCGGTATAGTCGTAATACTGGAAAGAAATCTGCTTACCCTCATTGATGGCATCGTTTATAGCATCTACTATGTAATAAATCTGTTCGTTATCTGGTTTTATTCTATCTACCACATAATTGTTTCGCTTCAATTTCGTTACTTGCTCTTGACTTGTAAGCGTATGTATTTTCTCTATCAGGGCATTACTTTTCTTAGCAGTAATAAATTTTGATGACTCAACTGCATCTATCAACAGTTTTAATTCCGGCAACTCAAAATTTCTACTTCCAACAAAATATTTGCATTGCGTAGAATGAACAGTTACAATATCCATTCCGAACTCTTGTAACGCAGCAATATCTTTTGTAAGAGTAGTCCTATGAGCCGAAATGCCATAATCATCTTGCAATTTTTCTATGAGCTGCTTTGTAGTAAGAGGGTGTTCCTCATCCGTGTACTGCTCCAATATTCTCATTAAATATAAAATTCTTGGTTTAGTTTCCATTGTCCACCTCTTGGAACATTACAATTCCAATATCAATCTTTTTGCACGGTTGCCTGTTCATCGTTTCCGAGAAACTTTATTAACTCTTGCCGATTCCACAAGATAATATTTTCTTTCTGTGCCAATGATTTTGCATTTAGCGTAAAATCTCTATTTGTAATTATTGCCACATTATCACAACAAAAATACTTACTACCGGATATTGCTTGACGTATGCTATCTGCATCCACGTTTGTATCTTTGTTCGCAAGAACGCATTTAATACCATATGACTTTCCGGATTTTTCTGCAATAATATCAATTCCTTTATTGCTGTTTGCTTTTGCAGAACGAACATTAACAAAATTATTCAAGCCAAAAAGTTTTATACAATACTTTTCAAAGGTATTTTCATCCAAATTATCTAGTTCCACCTTGATAGAACGTGGATGGTGGCTTCTATATAGCTGATACAATATATAAATCACTATACCAGCAATGATACATATAAATAACCATTTAAGTATAGGAAGGATATTCGCTAAAACAACTAACAGGATTATAGCTGGAACAGCTCCAACACTCGCTTCATAACGCCTTCGGTTTTTTCTATATTGTCGGTATCTATTATAAGAGTTGTTTGAAACCATAACGCACCCCCGCAAATTTATTCTTTACCTTCTTGACACTTAGGACATTTACGTTGCCAAATATCACTGCCATTCGCTTTATACAAATGTCCACAATGCAAACATTTCATTTGGTAGAAATACTGATTGTGGTCTGTTCCTAATTCAGTTAATCTACCTTCATTACGTTGGTTGTTATCATTTACAAAACCCGTAATTGTTGTTGCTTTTTTATTTGTTGTAATACCAGACTTTCTCTGCAATGCACCCTCCATTATCGGAAGGTCAGAAAGCTCTATATTGTTTATCTCACAGAAACGTTCAAGAAATTCTTTGGCAAGTGCTTCGTCTTTCTTTCCTTTTTTGACTGTTGCAATATCTTTCAAAATACTTGCTGCCTGCTCGTCAGTAATGTATCTATGTAATCCCTGACCCCAAGCTGTCTTTTCAGGTGCATTTTCATTGTGGTAGTAATTCCAAAACAGCACCTTTTTAGCTTCTTCTTTCGTAAGACTTAATTTGTATTTTGATGAAGTGGTAACATAACCTTCATCACGGTTATCACCCTCGTATGCTTCATCAACAAGAAATACACCAAATACAAACCTATCTTTCTCAGAAGCGTGAGGTTCTCTTGTCGTAAGAATAGCTAAACTGTTTACTTGAACCTTGTTTAACTTCATCGGTCTTTGATGGTTTTCCTTTGTCAATGCAAATCCGGCAAACGCTGTCCAGTTTCTAAGCATTTGACTTTCGTAGCAAACAAATCCATCTTCTTCAGAAATACTGTCTAATTCTTTTCTTGTAATAAGTCCATCGTAATACTGCTTGCAAGGAGAGTCATCATCGCAACACCAATTATGCTGAGCAACTTCGATATTATAATCTATCATTTCATCAGTACAAGCACATATATATCCGATTCCGTTTTCAGCAAGACCACCGTTGCAGTAGTTACATTTGAACGCAATATTTTCTTTCGGATATGTTTTCTGCCTTGTGCCTGATGGTTTGACAAGTGTTTGAGTTTTTATTAAACGAGCTTGTTCTTCTTGCTTCTGTCTTTTGAGTTCTGCTTCTTTTTCCTTTTTGACTTCTAATGCTTCAATCACTATATTCTGTGTATTTGAATCTTCGCACTGTAAGAACTTTTCAAAAGCTTCAGGGAACTGAAACTGCTTTATTCCTACCGAAAATTCAATTTTAAGATAAGTGTCTGTCTGTTCAATGACCTTTCCGACACCAAAACTCTTATGCTTAATATTAACACCTGATAATTCAATCATTCCGTTCACCTCATTCTTCGTTATCCACATTTTTATAATATGGACTCAGATTTATAAACAGCTTTTTCATATCGTCTACATCTTCACAATTTTGGAATATATATTCAAGCAGTTCTTCTTGTCGTGCTTGTCCCAAAGTCAAACGATACAAGGAAAGAATTTTAATAAGTCTTTCGTATGCCAATCCATCACGACTAAACGGATACATTGGTACGATTCGTTCTATCTTTACCATATCCTCACGTTCAGTTAATCCCCAAAACGGAATAAGGTCAGAGCCTTTCCCATCATTTTCCTTTTTTGAAGCAACATCAAACATTTCTTTCCATACATTTTCTTTGAAGGTAATATCTCCATATCGCTTAGAAATATTTTGACGAATAGCCAAACATTCAAAACGATTGATGCGACCTTCTCTCTGCTCTAAGTCAATCGGGTTCGATGGCAAGTTCCAATGCACAATTCTTCTACAATAATTGTGGAAATCTAATCCCTCTTGTCCGATTGATGTGGATGCCAATACAAAAGGTCTGAATGGAGAGTTAAATGAATTTCTCACACTCTTTTTTCTGTCTGCATCCTTTTCCTTACCATCACCTTTTGTAAAAGCAACAGCAAAGTGAGAACGAATTGCAGTTGCCTTTTCTTTACCACCGTTCACACGAGCCTTAAATCCGTTATATGTATCAACAGTATAGATAGTAGTTCTAACATCCATTGAACTTGCTATCGTGTAGTGCAAATTATCAATCAGATTGTGGTCTACATCTAAGCCATTTGAAATCAAATGGGCATACTCATCAAACATTGACTGAATATTTCCGTGCTTACAGTAGGTAAGAAGATTCTGCCAATGTGCATCATCAGACTTTTTCCCACAAGCTAATTCAATAGTCGCTGTTGATTCTGCTGTATTCATACGATTGATAAAGATTTTCGCAATCTGACTTGGCAGATAACTAGGAAAAGTATTACCTCTCTTACAATAGCTACGGTATGTTCTATTGATGGTAATTGCTGGAGAAGCGATTGCCATATCTGTCAGCACATCCAAAAGGTCGTCCGGTTTTCTACCAAGATTACAAACTTTTCCGTAATTTGTTTCATAATACAGTTCTCTCAAAGTCTGCAAGTGAGTAAGAAATCCTTTTTGACGTTTGTTTTTTTCTTCCTCATCGTCAAAGGAAGCAAGATATTCTCCACCATTCAGCCAAGTTGTAACATAACCAGCTCCATCAAGTAATAATGGTGCTACATAGTACCATCGTTTGTCCTGAACACCTGACTTTGGAGATTCGTATTTTGCAAGTTTCTCAGCAATTTTTCTCTTTATATCCTTTTCAATTTCTCGCAATGAAGCACCTCGATTGATATATTCAATCGGGTCATAGCACTTAGTTAAAAACTGTGACGGATACATCAAGCAGAACAAAGTCATAGCATTTGGAGTTCCATTGCTTACTGAGAAATTAAGTCGTGCTGAAGGATAACGCTTTTCTCCAGTATAGAAGTAATGAGCTTCTTTCGCTTCATTTGCTTTCGCTAATTTACCAACCGTTTTTCTTTCTGCTTCATAGGACAACAATCCAGCTATCATTCTCGGAACCATTTCCCACGATGAGAATATCAGCGTTTTGGAAAAAGTATCTGCATTTTTGAAAACCCCTTGCGGAGCATAATAAGGTTTTGAGGGCGGAACCCATAATAACAGTTCAGCATTGTCCTTAAATGCGTGTGCCATAACTCTATCAAGTCGTGCATTTCCATTAGGCACTTTATCATAATTATCCAAAGTCTTTCTTTTCAACCAAAAAGACTCTTTGTTCATCTTATTTATTTCGTTAGGGTGTTCCGAAAAATACTTTTCAATATGACGCTTAAGTTGATAATCTCGCATAAACGACATAAGGTACGGTGTTGATTTTATATAATCAACTGGAACATTAAATGACGCACCTATTTCTTCAAGAAGTTTCTGTGCTTGTAAATAGGATTTTATATCTTGTTCCATTACACTTATTGGAACGCTAACATCTTTATCGTCAATAATATCTGCGTTTTCTGTTGCAGAAACACGTTCAGTTCGACATATATGCTGATACATAGCATCTTCTGCTGCCTTTTTTGCAGTGAGGATAGTAGTATCTCCATCTGTTAATTCTTTTAAATGGACAGAATAGTTGCTCCATACCGATTTGAACTCGTTTTTTTCTTTTTCCGTGATGTTCAGGAAATTCATCACATCAAAAAATTCAGAATAATGTTCGTCTACCTGTGCTTCATCAATTTCTTCAAGGGTAGAGTACATTTTGTACGGAGTTGCTGATAACAATAACATTCTGACCTTATCTGAATTGAAGAATTTGTTAGCCAACATTCCGGTTTCAGATTCCGGGTCAGAGTTAATCAGATATTTGAAGCGTTGGAACTCGTCCATAATAACAAGGTCAGGTTCAAGTTTATCTAAACTGATTTTTGCGAACAGAACTCTCAGTTTGCCTATAACATAATTGTTGTTCTGCTTTTTGTAACCGTACTTTTCAATTGTTTTGCACATACCAACTACAAGGTCTAAGTATGTAATATTCCCCTCTGCCGGCTCTCTCAATTCAACAGCCAACTTATCCAACATATAGGATAAATACTTTCCACCGGAAAGTTTGTCACACTCTAAGACTTCTGTTTCATACCAAGATTTTGCCCATCCGTCCCAACCACTACTTGCTCCATCTTTCATTGCAAACTCTAAGGCTTTTGTATATGGAGATAATTCCGGTAATCTTCTGAGGATTGCAAACATCAATGCTCGTTCAGAATAAGTTCCTGCACCGTTTGTCATCCTGAAAGAAGTGTCCGGAGTCAGAGGAATAAGCTGAATATATCTGCTTAATAAGTCTGAATCATTTTCTTGCTTGAAAATATTCAAATGCTGCATAGACAATCGTGATGAGCCTGTACGTTCTGTCCTTAATTCACTTGTTATTCTAAGTTTGTTAAGGTTCTGTTCTGCTATAGAAGCATTGGAACAGATATAAACTACCTTTACAAGATTATCTCCGGCTTCTTTTTGCAATTTTGCAAGTTTTGCGATTGTCCCACGAGCAATCAATGTTTTTCCAAGTCCTACTTCATCGGAAACCAACACTCGCATTTGGCCAGCTCTATAAAGCTGATCAATGCGAGTAACGGTTGCTTTCTGAAAGTCCTTTAACCCTGACATTACTGTATTTTCAATTTTTTCAATCTGACTTATTACATTAACATCAGCCATTAAAGTTTCACCGCCTTCTTAAACACGTTATATAATTCCTCAAACTGTTCAGGAATTACACCATCTGCCGATATTGCCTTTATCAAATAATCTATTTCCTTGAAACGCTCAGGTGCTGTTGCTGCTGTTTGGAGCATTTTTTCGTAGAGAGCAGGTATTTGAATTGTATTGTGAATGTTGCTTCCTCCCACAATTTCTGCACCATTTGCAGTTTCCAATGCACTTAGTACATAACTATCGCCAAGAAGAAAAGCAATATAACGATAGAAACATTCCTTGTCCTTAACAATGCTGGAAACAACAGCCTTTTCCCTATCTTCAGGTATTCCTTCTGTCGGAATGATGATAACTCTCTGTACGCTATTGGTTCCATCACTAACAGAAATCTTGTAAAACTCCGAAAGTTGAGTCAACGCCAATGATTTGAATAACACATTTTCACTTATCAACTCAGTTTTATTGGAGAGTAGTGGCGATACTGTAATTGTATATTGGCTACTTTCATATTTGGCAAAATTGATACTTATGTCGTAATTATCAGTATTGTAAACCACTCTTGCTGTTGGTTTCATTCTGTTAATTTCTTTTATGTAGCTATCAAGAATATTCTGCTTTTCTTGTTCCTCATCACTCACAACAGTATCCGTCAATTTTACTTCCTGAAATGGATTTGACGGATTATCCTCAGAACCATTAAATAATGATTCTGATAATTTTTTCATATTCAAATAGCGATTTTTGGCTTTAAGCATTATTGTAAATTCCACGTTGCCTTTAATCGCATTGTGAGAAGCATTCAACGAACCCAAGTATAAATATGTATCCGAATACTTGCGAACCATATATACTTTTGCGTGAATATCTTGCTGTTGTGCCTGCTGCATTTCTTCTGAAATCGTTGATTCGCCATCAACAACAGCATCTTTCATCGTAAAAATTCTAAAATCAGCACAATCATTCGGATTGAGTTTTCCAAGCGACATTGCTCTTGTAAACAACATATAATCCGTATGATTGATATACTTGTTTCTGTCAATAAAATCTTTGATTACCGAGTTCGTTAAGAATGGGGACATTATCAATATTTCGTGAAAACTATCCTCAAACAATGGGGCAAACGGTTTATCATTTGTTGAATGAAAACCGCCGTCAGCACTTTTAACACCTGTTGGTAAAAATTCAAAATCTTCAAACTCACGTGAATTTAATTCAAAATGCACATATGGCAACTCACGAATTATCGTTCTAATCTTCTTTAACTTCGCTTTTGCGTTTTCGTCCGAAGGCAAATTGCTTGTAAGATAAGATACAAAATCCACTACCGGAGAAGTTTTAAGCGTTTTACGACCATTTACTTCTCCGTCCATAGTAAAAGTCACATCCCAACTTCTATCAAAAGTAAGGTTTCTGCTTAATACAACAACACGATATAAAGGTGTGCCATTTTCATCGACATATCTAATAAGCCAAAACTTAGGATGAAAAGATGGGAATTGGGCAATCCCTTTTCGTTTTGCTGTGCTTACCTGAAATACAATTTTTTCAAGCAAGATGTAAAGCGAAGTAATATTATTAGGTGTATGTATTTGTCCGCCCTCGCAAAAAAGTGCGACTTTATCTCCGGTAGCTCTTAATGCTTCTAATAAACAAATAGGATTCTTCATCAAATCACTATCTGTTTCTTCAGAAAGACCAAGAGCAATACAAGCACCTACAAGTGCATCTAAATCTAATGAATAGGTTGTACCTATTGCAAAATCAAGTGTATAACCGTCAGGTGGTGCAAGAACCTGACCATAATCTAATCTATCATTATTGGGATTAAGCATTGGTCTTGTCCTCACTTTCCATAATATCTCTGACTATTGTTCGTGCATTGTAAAAACGATAATCCAGTTCTTTTCCACCCAACCATTCATTCGGATTAAATTCGCCTGGATGTTTCGTTTTTGCTCTGTTAGTTCCTTTCAACTGAACTTCTCTTGAAGTAATGCACTTTTTCATTTCTTCCACGTTTCCAGCAATCATATACTCTTGACATTGCTTCAAAAATTTGCGAAGCAGCGGATTATTGAACACTTCTAATTTTTCTAAAATATAATCAATATCTATATCTGCCAATTCAGAAAAGATTGGCTGCAATCTTTCTAATTCCTTATTTGCTTCTTCATTTTTACCATCCGATATAACAATGTTATAGACAGTACGAATGGTATAAATGAAATCAGAAAAAGCAAAAGCAAGCCAATATGCTTCTTGAATATTTTCCGGAAACATATCAATAATGCTGCTAATGTCCTGAAACGATGTGCAATCTACAAACTCTACAATATCCTTTTCAAGTACATACGCAAGCATTGAACCTTTGCACGATGTAATAATTTGCTCCTTAAGGAAGGCTGATTCTTCACTACTTAATTTTATCGAAAAATCTTCAATCCAATTTTCTCTATAAAGGGGCATTTTCCAAAACTGCATATTAAATAAATCGCCAGCGTTTTTATCATCACATTCATTTTCCTCTGCATTATCATTTCGATTGCCGAGCTTCTTCAATGTGGTTTTCTGCGATTTCAATGCACACGACACACGTACATACTCGGAGAGAGATAGACTTCCTCCAGTAAATATTCCATATCGTCTAAGTCCTGCCCAATAAATACTTGCTGGTGTTCGTTTTACCCAATTTCCATTTTGAAGCGAATTTTTACCGATAAGTCCACTTTCATTTCTGTTCTGACTAAATAAAATTTCGCCACAAGTTCTTTCAATCGTATCCAATGTCTTTAAAACTTTGTTCGGATTGGCTTCATTGTTTTTCTCTAATTGTTTCAAGGCATACGGAACGGCAAAGAAATATTTTGCTCTTGTTTGGATGGTGGAAGTACCCGGAAAGAAAAGGTTGGAAAAACCATCTCTAACAGCAGCAATTCCAAGCTCGTCCAAAGTCCCACTTTCAGAAAGCAGGTCTAAGACACTCAATATTTTGCTTCGTTCTGTTTTTGAAAAATCAATCCAACCTAATTGCATTTTACGTTCTCCATCTATATTCGCATAAATTTATTCTTCATCATCTTCAATTTCCATATCTTCATCCAAACCGAAAATATCTATAAATTCGCTGAAATTATATGGATAATCGTTGCTTCCGGTAAACTCTACCGTTTTGTGACCATTGGAATATTCAAAAGATACATTCCATTGTGTTCCGTCTAAAACAAAATATCCAAACCTTTTAGGGTCATAATACTTTTTCCATTCGCCAATATAAAGACGGGAGAGTAGCCATATTACTTCATCTTTATCCATTGGCTTTTCTTCTAATGTCATATCAAATTTAGATGACACAAATTTTACTTTGTCATCATAAAATTCAAGCACATACTTTGTCATACCATCAAAAAATCCTCCGATTTCAAAAGTGATTTTTGAAAGGTATTCGAGATTATCCTGAAATTCTTTCGCTTTCAGCTCTGCTTTTGAAAGCTGATATTCAGCACCCATCTCTTCTAACGCTTGAATTGCACGAGCAAGATATTCACGAGTACAACTAATGCGTACACCTTCGCTTGGGTGCATAATGTCTTGCTTTCCGTAATCAGGGTGTTCCATTACATTCTTCAAATGTCCTATTTCATTTTTAAGTCCACGAATAGCAGAGCGAATCTGCTTTTCGTCTTTTCCTTTTAAGTTCATTTCATAATATGTTTCCGGACATATCATCATAATGAAACACATCCTTTCTTTTTTTATCTGCTAAACGATAATTTAGAGCAACAAATAAGATTACTTTATGAATTTTGGTTCGTTCAATTTAACTTTCCGGATTCAAAGGGTAATCCATATCGCCTGTCCAATGGAAAAATGCAATGGAATAATGACTTGAAAACACTTATTCCCGAAGAATGGAATTGTAAACAAATCATTGAGCTTGCTTCTATTGATAACGAATCATTAAATCCAAGTAATTTCGGAACTCAACTAATGGAGCATTATAGTATTCCGGCATTTGATGAAACGCATTGTCCTCGCTTTGAGTGTGCAAACACAATCGAAAGTAATAAATATATTGTAAACAAAAAGGCTATTTTGGTTTCTAAGCTCAATCCACAATTCAAGAGAATATGGGACCCATTCTGTGAAACCGAGAATGCAATATGTTCAACAGAATTTATTTCATATGTACCATATAAAGAAGAAGAACGTTCTTTTTTATATGCAGTTTTAGATTCAGACGCTTTCTATACTCATTCAGTACAGAGAGCTACATCTTCAACTGGAAGTAGAAAGCGTATTCAGCCAGAAGTAAGTGCTTCATTTAAGTTTGCATATCCAAATAATGAAAGTATCATTAAGGATTTTTGCAGCTTATGTACTCCTATTCTGAAAAGGAAAAAAGATTTGTTAAAAGAGAACCAAGATTTAAGAGCATTAAAAGATTGGCTTCTTCCATTTATTATGAATGGACAATTTTCAATTTCAGATTAGGCAACTAAATTATCGTTTATTTTATCGTTTTCGGCTATTTTTCTATCAAGCAAACTTAGCAAACTTGCAATTTTTTTCTGAGTAGTAATGCTCGGCAATTTAATTTGGGTTTTAGCTATATCGTCAGGCGTAATTGATGGATATGAAGAAGTGCTGTTATTCGCTATTGTCATTAAACGGTCTGTTACATTATCGCAAGTTAAGGAGTAATAAACAAAATCTGCATCAGCAACGGTTTCATCAACATCAATAACCGTAAATCCCGTTGATACAAGAAAATTCTCCGGCATTTCTTTTATAATTCCATAGTGGAGCTGGTTAGGTCTAACAGTCGAGTAGACTATACTATTTTTCCTAACTTTCCTTTTCGCTCTGCTCGGCACATTGTCATTACGTGTGTCAAAATACTGAATTGAAGAAATTTTATTTTCGACTATACTTCCGGTATCCAAATAATTTACATATTCCCATTTTTCTTTTTCGGAATATGATGTCGTATTCAATTTAGCTATTTCTCCAATAGTTACAGATTTCCAGTTTTCCATAGTATTTCCTTTCTAACCAATGTATTTTCTATGTGCCATTTTCACATTGTTTTGTTTGACCATCGCATATTGCAAGGTCGTGTCTATTCTTCTATGCCCCAAGAGTTGCTGTAATTGCTCAATCGGCATTCCTTTATCTATTGCCATAGTTGCAAGAGTTCGCCTAAACTTATGAGGGTGTACCTTTTGCAATCCTAATTGTTTTCCATACTTACGGAGTCGAGTTTCAATACCTCCGATAGAAATTCTTTCATTCGGTGCTTTCAAACTTACGAACAATGCAGGACTATTGTCTGTTCTACTTTGAAGATACTCCTTCAGGTGTATCTTTGTTCTTGCATCAAAGTAAACAATCCTTTCTTTATCTCCCTTGCCAAAAACAATGCATTCTCGCTCGTTAAAGTTAATATCTGCTTTATTTAGCAGCACCATTTCTCCGACTCTCATTCCGGTAGAAGCAAGCATATCAATCATCGCTAAATCTCTGATTTCTGAGCAGTTATCTCGCATAAGTTCCAGTTCCTCATCAGAATAGGTTTCCTTAATATTACTTATAGTTTTCACTTTATGTATTCTTCTAACCGGACTCTTTAATATATAGTCCTCATCTTCAAGCCAAGAGAAGAAGCTGGATAAGATTCTTCGGATATTATCTATCGTTACTCGGCTCGATTTCTTCTTCGCCTGATATTCAGTTAAATAACTGCGAATATCATCTGTCAATATATGCTTGATCGGTTTCCCAACACCATCAAGCAATGCCTGAATAGTTGCATTATAGTATTTCAAGGATTTCTCAGAACAGCCTTCTATTCGTTTTGCTGATAAGAACAACTCGACTAAGTTCTGTTCTGAGTCGTTATCCTTTTTTTCACTTTCCACTATTTCATAGCTAAAAAGCGTATGTTGTAATACCATTTGCAGTTTTTCTGCTTGTGCATTGTTTAGGAATGGTATCATTTCCTGAACAACATCATTAATTAAGTTTTGTTTCATTGTCGTTTCTCCTTTTTATCTTATTGAGAACCGACAAGCAACGGCTGTTCTTTTGATTAACTCCCGCCGTTGGTAGGAGTTATTTGTTCGTTAAACGATAATTTAGTGGCTTAAATATCCATACTTAATTGTCCGTTTAACAGTAAAGGCAACAGATAATCTCTGATATGTGTGAGTTGTCTAATTTCATTTTCAGAGGAACGGATTGTCGCTTCTGATTTTGAAACTAAATTTTCATACTCCATCATAACTTTTGCAGGTGGAATTATAACAGGCATTTCATAAAGAATATCTTTTGTTATTGCCCCAAAGGTTGTTCCAGCGTTGTTAATTCTATCAAAGAACTTTTTATTGCTCTTTAGCAAATGTCTTACGAAAGAGGTATTGTTTGTTTTCCCTTGAATGGATGCTAAGCCACGCCCAATGCAACAATCCTGATAGGCAATATTCATTGTTCCAACTGGAGCACGGACACTTAATAAAATATCATTTTCTTTTGACATCCTCTTGGGATTAGTTGTATAAACCCTTGTTGTTGGAAAGAAAATGCCAAAATCTGTTGAACCCTGAAAAAATTCTATACCATTGCCATCTTCATTATAGCTTTCTCCTTCAGGGGATTGCCCCATAGTGATATTCGCAATATCCGAAAGAGTTCCAACAGTCCAGCCTAAAGGAATATCCATTTTCAAAATGCGATTATATGCCATTTGATTACCTGACTTTTTATATGGTTTACCATCTTTGTCGGGGAAATCGAATTGAACAAACCAATACTCATATAGCATTTGAGCTTGTTGCTCTAAATTATCGTTTATCGCTTCATTTAACTCTATTTTTCTATCTATCTTAGAAAAGATTTCTGCGATTTCCTTTTGCTTAGATAGTGAAGGGAGATATATTGGCATATCTTTTATTGCATCTAAGGATAATGTGAATCTTTGACCACTTCCGGTTGCATTTAATTCAAAATACTTTTGAACAAACTTCGTATGGAAAAAGGCGTTAAGATATTTACCACTCAACATGTTTTCGTTTGGCGTAATCAAAGCACAATGATACCCCAAAATAACATTATCAAAATCATCTGCAATATAGGTTGCTACTCCAATGTCATATTTCGTTTCACTATCTTTTGTTATTGCAACCTGACCTTTTTTCAAAGCAAATCTGTCTATTTCGCTTTGCCTTGCAGTTGCTTTCATAAAAGAGTCCGCTTTTCTCTCTGTAATTGCCCAATTATAATAAACATCGACAAAATTACAAAGAGATACTTCTATCTCGTTTTCTTTGCATTTTTTATCAACGCTACTTATTTCAACATCAGCAACATCTTTTAATTTTACATAGGAAAATATTTCTTTACTCATATTTCACCTTTTTTAACTGCTCCATAATTTCCGTTTGCAGTTTTTCACTTTCTGCAAAATAACTCTGCAACTTTGTTGTGTATGCTGTCATTCTATTCACAAATTCCTCTTGTGAAAGTTCAACGTACTCAATTTTCACATCGAAATATTGACCTGCTGCAAGCGAATATTTTTTCGCCTTGATTTCATCATAGGTTACCGTAACCGAGAAATCTTCAACCGCTTCTTTTTTCAAGAAAGTATCTACAATTTTGTCTATTTCAAAATCTCTAAGTCTACGCTTCTGATTGTTGCCTTCCTTATATTCTTCGCCAAGCTTAGAGGCATCAATTAAAACTATCTTTTCTGTCTTTTTTGAATTATCAAAGAACAGAACAGATACGTTAGTTCCGGTATTGGCAAAAACATTTGCAGGCATACTAACACAACCGTATACGATTTTCTCATCTACGATATGTTTAAGAATCGTCTTTTCAACACCACTTTTGGCAGTAATAAATCCCGTAGGTATAACGATTGCACCCTTACCATTTGTTTTAAGAGAATTGATTACGTGCTGAATAAAGCAAGTATAAATCGCCATACTTTCTTTTTTCTTTGGTGGAACTGACGGTACACCAGCCCAGAATCTTGCAGGCATAGCAGCAATTTTTTCTCTCGTATCTGAGAAATCCATTTTGAACGGAGGATTAGATACTACATAATCAAATTGTCTAAGTCCTTGTCCATTATCTGACTTGTGATAAGGAGCTACTAATGTATCGCCCTGAATTGCGTGGTCAAGCGAAGAAACCAATCCATTTAAAATCAAATTGAGTTTTAACATTTTATTGCTTCGCTGAGAAATATCCTGGGCGAAAATAGTACACTTATCTTCTCCGATTTGATGTCCTAATGCCATCAATAAAGTACCAGTTCCGGCAGAAGGGTCGTAACACTCAATACTATGCAAATCAGTATCATTGCCTACAAGTAAACGTGCCATAATCGTTGCAATAGAGTGAGGGGTATAATATTCTGCATATTTACCACCACCAGCAGTATTGTAATCTTTGATTAAATATTCAAAGATAGTTGCAAAAAAATCGTAGTGTTCTTCAAATGCTTCCTCAAAAGAGAAGTTTACTAATTTGTCAACTAATGCACGAGCAAAAGGAGCTCTTGCTGCATCGTCAGTAACATACTGTGTGAGTTTTTCAAACAACGGAATCTTTGTATTCTGTGTTGTCTGCGTAGAGAATATATCCATATTCTTATCTGCAATATCTGTCATCGTGCTATCGAAGATAAGGTCAAAATCTCCTTTAGCTTGCTGATTCCACAGATTTGCAATAAGGTGTTCAGGATATAAACGTGGAACTTCCGGTGATAATCCATCAAAAATATCAAGCACATCATCTTCATCCATTTGTGCATATACAAGTTCCCACTTTTCTGCTTCACGAAGCTTAGGACTTAATTTCTTAACTTCGTATCCGAACTTGTCGTTCAAGAATTTATACAGGAATACTTGGGTAATAATCTTATACTCATTACCGTCATTTCCCATTCCGTAGGTTTGACAAGTAGCTTTAAGTGAGTCAATCAATGCTATTGTTTTTTCTTTAATATTCATAAGGTTCTCCTTTATGCAACAGCATAGGTTGCGTTGTATTGGTTGAGGTATTGTCTTGTAATTCTACTTTGGATAAATTTTCTGTCCTCACGCTTATTCGCAATTCCTAATTTATCCATTCCTTCTTTTATCTGAGTCATAACGGTCTGTTCAAAATATGCGTCTTTCTTCAAGATGTCGTTCTTGTCATAAACCTTTTGGTCTATATCAGCTTTAATGGAAAGAAGTACATTCATAATAGACATATCAAAATCAGATACGATAGGTTCTTTGTTGGCTGCCTTACGGATTGCATTTTCTTCACGGATACGTTTATGTACTCGTGCAAATTTAGCATCTCCGTTATACTTTCTCAGAAGCACAATATTTTTCTGTTGTAATTCATTCAACTTCTTAATGATTTCGTCTAACTCTTTTCCTTGTTCTTCAATCTCAGTAATACTCTTAGGAGTAAAACCGTGTTCTTTGAATCGCTGCAAGAACGCTTCCTGAAGGGTAATATACTCAGGGTCGTCAGGGTCGATATTTTCTGTAAAGGCTCTTACAGTTCTTCTGTATTTCTCTGTAACAGCATCTTTACCTCCCACAAGTTTAAGTTCTTCTTCACTAATCTTGCTGAAGTTAAATGTTATATCCTCCATAGCTTCATTTACAAGAAGTTTCGTTGTGTCATCACTTGCGAACATCTCTTTTTGATTGATGTTGTCAATGTGGTGCTGAACTTCCGAAATAAGCATAGGTAGTTTCGTTAATTCCATCTTGGCAAAGGCTTCTTTTAGTGCTTCATCGCCAAATGTTCTAACGAGATTGCAACAATCACGAGCAGCAACGAGAACTTTCTTTAATTTCAACAATTCTTGCTTATCTTCGATTGTCGAAATCTCAGAACTAAATATCTCCGCATTGTCTGTTGAATAACTGAAAAGGACTTGCTGCACTTCTTGCATTTGCAAGATCAGTGCGGCCGGGTCTTCAATCACTTGCTTAAAGGTGTCCGTTTCATTACCCGGACCAACCTCGTTAGGGTCGTTAAATCTATTTAATTCTTTCAGATATGCTTCGTTTGTTTCTTCAAAGTTCTTTTTAATATTTGCGAAGTCAATTACAAAACCGTACTTGTTATCCTTATAAGGTCTGTTTACACGAGTAATTGCTTGCAAAAGATTATGGTCTTTGAGTTTACGTCCGAAATACAATCTTTTAAGTCTTGGAGCATCAAATCCGGTAAGAAGCATATTAAATACGATGAGAACATCAATCGTCATATTCTTTTTGAAGTTATTAACGATGGTATCTCTTGTTTCCTTATCGTCACTATCATAAAGAATAAGTCCTGCTTTCAGATGGCTCTTAACGGAAGCATCTTTATTCAACTCAGCTTGTATTTCATCAAAATAAGCAAAGAGTTTTCTTGCTTGTTCGCTTGTTTCGCAGATAACCATACCACCAAGTGTATTATCTCCCTGAATTTGTCTAAATTTCTTCAGGTCAGAGATAATATACCTCAGAAGTTCTTTTACGTAGTTATCGTGTTCAACTATCTGATTTTTCTTAACATCTTTCTTTTCGACCAATGTTTCGAGTTTTTCATAAATCTCAGATAATTTTTCTCTGTATTGAGTTTCAATATCTTCACGAATAATCTTCAAAGTGTATCCGTCAAGAATTGATTTGTCGTAATAATATGTATGCAGATAGTTACCGAACACTCTCCACGATTCTCTTTCTTCTTTCAAAAGAGGAGTTCCAGTTAAAGCTATCTTAATTGCATTTTGGTCTGCATCAAGCAAATTTGCCAAGAAAGAACCTTCCGGCTTATATCCACGATGGGCTTCGTCAATGATAAAAACTCGTTGCAGATTAGTTGCATATTCCGGCAATTTGACCTTTTCTTTATCTTCAGCAAATCTTTGAATATTAACAACTGTAATCTCAGGTTTGCCACTATGCCCTTCAAGTGCTTGGTTAGTTCTAAATTGTTCCATCAACTCTGCACGAGAGTTCGCTGTCTTTACTTCCAATCCACGAGCTTCAAATTCATCGGAAGCCTGACGAAGCAAATCAAGTCGGTCAACGATAAAATAAAATTTTGCAACCTTGTTTCTTTGACTGAAATAATCGGAAAGAACATAGGTCAGGTTGTAGGAGAGTGCAGTTTTACCACTTCCTTGTGTATGCCAAATCACACCTGAAGTAATGCCTTCATCAATTTTCTTTCGTACTGTCATAGCAGCGAACATCTGCTGATAACGCATAATATGTTTTTGGTCTGTCGATTCTATCTTTCCGTCAACTTCTTTTTGAAGTCTTACATAGGTAATACCATATTTCAGAATAAATAAAATTCTTTCAGGACTACACATAGAAGTAATAATTCTATTTGTAGGGGTATAGGTATTCAAATTCGTTTGATATTCCGGTGCAGTATGTATTACTTGACAGTTAAAATCAGATAATATTTTCTTTTCAACTATCGGGTCAATATCCAGATATGGAAACTCTGCATTATATGGTGCAACATCTAAATTCGTTGGATTTTCTTCTCTAAAACAGTTGAATGGTGCAGACTCACGAGCTGCGGTGCAATAAAACGCACCCTGAATAGGCACAATTCCACCCATAGTGTCGTATTCCATATTATTAGAAAAAATCATTAACTGTGTGATGTTAATAAATCTTCTGAATTTTTTATTTGGGAAACGCTGATTGTTCATACGTTTACTTTCAGCAACCATACCACCGTGATTATTAGGCTTTTTAACCTCAATAAAGACAAGTGGAAGTCCGTTGATAAACAGAGTAATATCCGGTCTGAACTCGTCTTGGTCACGTTTACAAGTAAACTCAGCAGTAAAATGATATGTATTGTTTTTTAGGTTTTCAAAATCTACAAGACGAACCGGTGATACTGTTGTCAACCGATTGTAAAAACTACGACCCAAATCATCATTATCTAATTCCTGACGGATACTCTTTAATACTTGTTCCGCTTCGCCCTCGTGTTCAGGATTCAATTTTGCAAATTGTTCCTTGAATACATTGATAAGAATATTGGTGTCAGGGTCATATACAGACCCAGCCATTTCTTCCGTCATCTTGCCTATATACTTATATCCAAGTCTTGTAAGATGAACAAGAGCAGGCATTTGGACACGAGTAGCCTCGTTAAACATACTTCTTTTGTGTTTGTTATCTGATGTAGCCATTTTCTTATCTCCTTACAACACTTTAATCATCTAAAATAACTTCGCATATATCGCCAATGTCACAATGAAAGACTTTGCATATACGCATTAGGACTTCAAGGGAAACGGGTTCGTTCTTATTTATTTTTGTTGCTGTTGTACCACTTATTTCGGCAGCTCTCATCAAATCATTTCGTTTCATTTGATTTTCAAGCATCAATTTTTGAAGTTTCATATAACTCACTCGCATACGCAATTTCTCCTTTACAAAACCTACTAACTCCATACATAAACAGTTAGTCATTACACATTATACAACAAAAAATCTATTTTTTCAACTTAATAGCCACTCAGAACAAATAATTTACAATTAGGTGTCGTTTTTTTCTAACACCTATTACAAGTTATGCGTAACAACTAACGGTTATTTTACGATATATAAAGAAAGAGTGGCTGCATTAGCAACCACCCCTTGCTCTAACTTCTCCAGCAAGAACTCTTATAAATTCTTCCGGAGTAGGCTCTTTTCCATCAGGAAATAATTTATTCCACATTGCTTTTGCATTAGGGTCTGAACTCTCTCTGCCAGCTCTAATTGCTTTTTGCATTTCTTCTCTTACTTCCTTTTCAGATACTCCGTGTGCCTTCGCTACCTTTTTGATAACCTTCATTTGTGACTTCCTCCATATAACAATTATTAGTGTGTCATCATCACTAGCAGTTATAGTTATACACTATTCATTCTGTCGAAGTAAGATGAAGGCTGTCGAATGGCACAAAGTTTTCATCGACAATTATCGACTTTTGGACATAAAAAAAGAAAGTCCGCTTTTTACAGCGAACTTAAAGATTTTATGGTATTATTTGTTTAGAGTGTTTGATAAGTGTTTCAATCACTTCGTAGATTTTTTCTCTGTCCTCAGCAGACAGTTTAGATAATTTCTCATTAAGCATTGAATTTTTAACCGTGTATCCGGTACTTACAACATCTGCAAGAACCATATCGGCAGAAACCTCTAAGGCATTCAGTATTGATATAAAGGTTTCAAGTGATGGAATTTTCTCTCCACGCTCGACCATACCAATATAGTTTGCACTTAATCCGGCTTTTTCTGCCAAATCTTCTTGACGAAGTTTTCTTACAAGACGATACTTTCTAATATTCTTGCCGATTGTATCAAGCTTCATCTCATCACCTCCCTTAGTGTGTTACCATAACTAATAGTATAGATTATCGACCCAAATCTATACACGAACTATAAGGAAGATAAAATAACTATTAGTGATGATTTTCAAAGAAAGATGTGTTACAATGTTTTTGGGTTTCAATGATATGGTCGTAAAGACAAAGGAGAAAATAGCATTATGGAAGAAAAGAAAGTGCTTTATAGCAAACGATTTCCAAAAGAAACTATTGCTGAATTGAGCGAAGAAACAAAACAATTTAATAAAGAATTGAAAATGAAAGATGATATTCCTGAAGGAGAGCATATTCTTGACTTCTTAGAAAGAAATAGAAAAGCTGTTCCTAACGAAGAAAGAATTGCAGAAAAGGATATGTTTGTTAGGGCAGTAATCGACCTATCTACTTCGTATCAAATTGATGCTGACATCATAGAATATGACACTTATTTAATTTGCAATTTGTATTTAGAAAGTTCTTCTTATACTGGTTATCTCAAAAAATTGTTCTCAGGCATACTCGTTATGGCTGATGAAATGAGTATTTTCCCACCGACAGAAGAAAACGCCGATTATGCTATCTTATTATCACTTACATATCATACACACGACATCTATTTCAAAGGAAGAAAAATCACAGATTTAGATTGGGAAGATTAAATGTACCTGATGGCTACTCACACGAGCAGCCATCTTTTTTAATATGCCGGAATACCATAGCCATATATAGATGCAGATCCAACACTATATGTTTTGGTTCTGCAAGTATCTCCTGAGTTTCCTTCAACGGTATAGACAATTCCATTCTCGCATTTCTGAACAATACCAACGTGGTCAGTTTCTCCATCAGCTTCCCAATCAAAGAAAATAATCGTTCCGGCAACTGGTTCGTGTGAATTGTCTGCCCATTGACCTCTATTCTTAAACCAATTTGCTCCATCAGAGCAAAGAGCGAATTTAGGAATAACACCAGTATCAATATAGCCACATTCATTTGCACACCAACTTACAAAACAAGCACACCATTCCACACGACCTTCAAAACCGTACCAAGACCAATATGGCTGACCTCCTACATTGCCAACTTGCGACAATGCAACAGTTACGATTTGGTCATCGCTTGCCTTTATGCCATAAAGTGCAGCCGACCATAAAGAATTGTTTTCTTCTTTCAGAAGTTCGGTAAGATAACCTTTTTGTTCTTCATTAAAGCCATATTGAGTTGCCATTTCTTCAACTGTTTTGTGCGATACAGTAATATAAAGATACGTTCTTGTGACGGTTGTTTCCGTCTGAACAATATTCCCGTTTCCGTCATCGGTTTCTGTAACAACAGTTTCCGTCTTTGATTCAGTTCTTGAGCTGATTGAGTTCATTTCCCAAAATATATCTTTTAGGAGTTGTTTCTTATTGTCGTCCATAGTGGCAACTTCTTGTGGATTGTCAGGGTCAGTATTGACTTTAACAGAATACACAGCCAATACATCTTTCCAAACTGCACGACTTCCACTCATTTCAAGAACGTCATAAGAAACAGAAACCTTTTCTTCATCAAGTTTTGTATCATACTCCGTATTGATTTCTTGAACTACGGTCTGCATTGTCATACCCGTTCCGGAATCTTCGCCCGAAAAGAACACACCGAACACGGAACATAAAATAAGGGCAACTAAGCATAATACAATTATCACAACAACTGCAACCCAACCTCCGGCTGCGATAGCAGATATAAGTGCCTTAGTTCCTGCTATAATCGCTTTTACTGCTGCAACTGTAACCTTTACTGCTGCCTTTACTGCAACTACGGTTGCCTTTGCTGTGGCTTTCGCTGCTTGGGCGGCCTTTTGTGCAGCCTTAGCCGAAGCCTGAGCTGTTTTCTGTGCAGTTTTGGCTGCTTGCTGTGTTGTTTTTATCGTGGTTTTCGCTGTCTTTTCTGCTGTTTTAACCGACTTAGAAGCAGTTTTTGTTGCTCCTTTGGTGGTTGTTTTAATGGTTTTCTTTCCGGCTGACTTTGCCGACTCTTTAACAGTTTTCTGTATCTGTTCCACAGTTTTAATTGTTCCTTTTCCGTGCCTATTTACAGATTGTCGCTCCAAACTTTGACTCGCTCGTTTTTCTTTGAAATTCTGAATACTATCTTTTGCTTTGTGGTAGTTTTCTCTTGTATTCTGAATCCCTTTTCTTCCAGCTTTATCAAATTGATGAATACCCTCGTGAACGGTGGTATCAACTGCTGACTCAAATCGGTCAGAAGCATACTCATCAACAGAATTTTCCGAAGCGTGTGTAGAGTGTTCTGCCTTTTCTTTTGTGGAGATATAGGCGTGTTTCATTCGTTCTGAAGCAATCGCTGCTCTGTCTAAGGTTTTGATAGAACCTTTCACGACATCTCTTGTTTTAATATCAGCCATTGGTTTCCTCCTTTCTTTGAGCGTAAAGAGGGGCAACGATTTCTCGTTACCCCATAAATTATTTAATCAATTTTGCGACAACAACTATTCTTCCGTTTGTCTGAGAATACTCACAAGTAGAAAGTGTAATCAGTTTATCACCATATTCGGCAGATACTCCCGTATCATAAAGTGAGAGTTCCTTGCACTTTGCAACATAATCATTAAATTCTGCTTCGTTTTCTGCATCCGTAAAATGATAATACTTGAAGCTTTCCGGACTACTTGTATAAACTACCGTCTTGAATACTGCAACGACTTCATACTCATTGTGCTGTGTCAGCGTATCAAAAGTAATTGTCTTGTGTCCTTCCCAAAAACTCTTTGATTTGTAATCATCAAGAGCAGCAAACATAGAGCCATCATTCATATGATGGGCATAGATTACAACATTGTCTGAGGGAACAAGGACATCACAGTTTTCCTGAACATATGGGCAACCGTAATCTGTATAATTTCTGTCAAAACCGTGCTTCAAATAAAAGTTTGGTTCATCAATGGATTGCATAACCGGATAATTGATTTTTGTATCTTCAATCTTTATCCAACCTACCATATCGGGATTTTGACGATACAATTCTTCGTATTCCGAAAAAGGAGTAGTATCATCTGTCGCTTCTGATTCCTCACTTTCAGATTCAAGTGTTTCTTCTGAATCTTCTACAATTTCCACAAGGTTATCGTATAAATCGTTCTGCTCGGCTGCTTCTTTGTAGTGGTGGCAAATCATTATTCCACTCACGATTATAGTTAAAAGAAATATTCCAATAATGGATACATAGATATTTTTCTTCATTGTATTGTCCTTTCTACAAGCGGCGCGAGAGTTAAGCACTCTCGCCCGGCTTGGTTGTCATTAGTTTATAGAGCTTCGTATTTTTAGGAAATTTATTCGCAAAAGGAACAAGGGAACTGCCCACTTTAATCAGACCGTGTCCGGCTTCCACATTTGTGATATAGGACATCTGAAGGTCTGAAATATTAAGGAGTTTTGCAAGTTCCAATCTATCTGTCGATGCCTGATTCAGCATAATGATAAATTCAGAGTTGGCAAGCATTGTTCTTGCTGTATGGCTCTGCAAAAGGTCATCTACGTTCTGTGTGATACCTGAAGCATACGCACCATATTTACGAACTCGTTTCCAGAGTGTAAAGAGGAAGTTGGCTGAATATTCGTGCTGGAACAGAAGATAAATCTCATCAATAAAGATAAACGTGTTTTTGCCTTTGGCTCTGTTTTGCGTAATTCGGTTGAGAATGGAGTCAAGGACTACAAGCATACCAATAGGCATAAGCTGTTTACCTAAATCAAGAATATCGTAGCAAATCAAACGACTATTCGTATCTACATTGGTTTTCTTCGCAAACGTGTTAAGAGAACCGTGAGTGAATAATTCAATAGCAAGAGCAATTTCCTTTGCTTCAGGTTCGTCCTGCTTCAAGAGTTCTGCTCGGAAGTCCTGAAGCGTAGGAACTTCGCCCTGATAATCGTTCTGCTGATAAGTTCTGTAAACACTTGCAGTACAACGGTCAATGATAGATTTCTGTTTTGCACCTAAGTGAGTCCCACCGATGAGCTGTTCACAAAGGGACATAATAAACTCAGATTTCAAGATGACCGGATTTGCACCATCGCCATAGTCCTTGTTCATATCCATTGCATTGATATGGTTAGGGGAAGTAGCCGAGATATTGATAACCTCGCCACCCATAGCATTTACAAGCTGTGAGTATTCTCGTTCAGGGTCAATGATGATAATATCTGCATCACTCGAAAGCACCTGATTAACGATTTCTCCTTTCGCTGCAAAGGATTTACCACCACCGGAAACACCAAGTATAAACGAGTTACCGTTAAGGAGCTGCTTACGGTCAGCAATAATCATATTCTTACTGATTACATTCTGTCCGTAGTAAATTCCGTTTTCGTGATAGATATCCTGAACCCTGAACGGAATAAATACTGCAAGGGACTCTGTGGTAAGTGTTCTGAACGCATCAATCTTTCTTGTGCCAAATGGCATTACCGTATTCAGACCGTCCATCTGCTGATATTTCAGAACTGCAAACTGACACAGATGTTTTCTCGCTGTGGTAAGCAACGCTTCCGTATCATTATCAAGCTGTTCTTTGGAGTCCGCCGTATGAACCATAGTGAGTACAGCGAACATCATTCGCTGATCACGAGTGGTGAGGTCATCAAGGAACTCCTTCATTTCCTTTTTCTGCTGTTCCATATCATACGGTACGGTTGCAGAGAAGTTATTATTTGAATTCTGTCTACGCTGCCAGTTTGTGATGTTTGTTTCTACACCGAGCAGACGACTTTCTGCTTCTCGTACTGCTTCATCCGTAGGCACGGGTACAACATCAATAGACATCATAAGATTACGGTTCATATCCGTAAGTTCTGCCACCATACTGTCTTTGATATAGGAAGCATACTCACGCAAGAAAAGGACCCTTCCGTAACGGTTTCCCATTTTGAAGTAGTCCTTTTCAAATTCCATTGTATCAGGACACACATAATCTTTGAAACTGTGTCCCTTTTTTCGTGTTTCCTTAATATCGAAGTGGTAAGAGCTTTCTTCTCCCACACGATAGAAGTCGTGAATAATGCGAAGTCTTTCGTCCGTTTCAAGTTCTACACACTTGCTTCCAAGTCTGCCGAAATGTGCAATTAAGTCTGCACCCACACGGGCAAAATAGGTTCTTGCATCTTCCACATTCTTTTTATTGATAGAAATGGTAACATATTTATCCTGAACGATAGAGTTCGCTCCGGTTGCTTTTTCCAAAAGCATTTTGTTATATTCCTCACGGTACATATCAAGCTCATCACCCTTTGTAGGAATAAGGATTGTCTTTTCAAAGTCAAGCCTATTCAATCTACGATTATTGATTGTGATTTTCGTAGTCGCTCCACTATCAAAGGAGTTCAAAAGTTCAGAGTATTCAAGGAACATCGCTTCCTTATCTTCTCGACTCGCCACAGCATAGTTAATATCTGTGAATTTGAAAGTCTTTGAATACTTGTCCTTTCCAACTTTGAAAATACCATCATCAAAAATTGCGACAATGGGAATAACGTCCTGAACGCCTTTGGGAACGACAAATTTTTCTTTGTCCTGCTTAAATAAATTTGTAAGTGTTTTAATCATTGGACTTCAATACCTCCTTTTGTTTCTGTTCAATGCTCGGTTTCATCATTTCGTAGTAGGTGTTTGTGGAATGAAACACTAATTTCTTGGGCATAAGGAACTCCGATTTAATCCAAGCCCAAATGAATTTTTCAGCTGTCATCCCGTTGTATTTCACGAAACCGAGTGCTGCAAAGGGTGCAGCTCCCAATACACACATCCACGATACTGTTTCTGTACCCACATAAGGTTTAAGCAGAAAGTAAAGACCAACTGCTACTACGCAAGCACAAACAGAAAAGATGAACTGTCTAAGCGATAAGCCAAAAAACATTGACTCCGTGTAATTTCGTATCTCTCGGTTGATTTTAACTTCCATAGTACGCTCCTTTCTTTGCTTTACGGTTTTCAGTATCTTTGATACATCTGTCATTCAGGCAGATGATTTTCCTTTTGCGTTTACCACCGTAATAAACGCATTTCTTACATTCTTTTTTATTCATTTCAAAATCTCTCCTTAAAGTCCCATCATTTCTCGGATAATTCGGTCTGACATTTTTACACTACCAACGAGAACAAGCATATTAAATACAAGTTCTCCAACGTATGCCCACACCTGCGTTACTGCTGCTGCGTTTGTATCTACTACCGGAGGGGAGGATGCAAAAACAGAGAAGATGATACAAGCAAGTACGATTACTGCACCTTCAAGAAGAACTGCACAGTAACTCTTGATAAAACTCTTGCCCACATTCTGTGACGGTTCTCCGGCAAAAGTGGAAAGAGGAATCGGGGCGAGTGCTGTATACATATAAAGTTTGAAAAAACGACCATACACGGTCATAATCAAAATGAATGACAGCACGGTTATAAATAAGCTGCCAATGAGAGTTACTGCCCAAAGTGGGATACTCTCAAAGAAGCCACATTCTTCGATAGTCGTAATCATCTCGGCTGGCAAGGTTGTTTGCTGTGGATTTCCAAATCCGGCAGCATTCATTATGGTTGAAATCGTACCTTGCACGATATTGAATAGAGCAAGCATAAGTTCCATTCCATAAGTGATTGCTCCTTTTGCTAATGCAAAACGAACAAACAATTTTAATGCGTGTTCCGGTTTTTTCACTTCTGAAAAACTTCCACACGTCTTTACCATACCTACAACAAAGAACAGTACGAGCAAGGCAAGACCAATCGCCTGAACTGCACTATTGATATTTACAATGACATTCCAAATACCACCACCTTTGAAATTCTGTGGTGTAGTAGAAATGAGTGTCCATATTTCTGAAATTTTTTCATTCCAAGTTTCGAGGGCATTTTCGAGATTTTGAACAACCCAGTTATCACTCATAAAATAAGCACCTCCTTAACAATTTGGGGGAGTACCTGATTATCCTGGTACTCCCCGATAACTGTGTTACTCAGTATTAGCCTGTAATAAGAGTGAGAATTTCCTTTGCAAATGTGATGATGACACCACCAGCAAGAGTAAGGAAACCGTTTGCTCTCTGAGATGGGTCGTGAGATTTGAGTGACAAACCTACCTGAACGATACCAAAGCCAAGCAAGATAAGACCGATGGCTCTAATGAGTCCGAAGATAAAGTCGGAAAGGTTGTTGATTACGGTAAGAGGGTCTGAACCTGCTGCAAAGGCAGTCACACTCATACCCATAACGAAAGTGCAACCAAGTACCAACGCACAGTAAGTACGGAAGCCTTTCTTAACATTGCCACTCATAGGCAGTTTCTTTGTTTCCTTAGTTACATTATTTTTCTTAAAAATACTCATATTGATTTACCTCCAAAATTTAATTTGATTTTTCGTTACTGAATTGTGCTTCCAATTCTTCTTCTGAAAGAAGTTCCCACGTTGTTTCTATAAACTTCGTATCAGGTAATTCTTTCGGGTTAATATCCAAGAAGGAAATAGAAGCGACATCTTTTGTAACCTCTCCGTGTCTATACGGTTTGGCTTTGCCATCTGCTGTGCGAACCACATTCGGGTGTTTCAAGATGTCATACTTAAAGTCCATAATTGGTCGTTCTCCACGAATAAACAAAATGGCATATTGATTGTCGAGCATACGAACCTCGTCAGGGGTTAATAACTCACGCCCACTAATCTGATAGTTAGTGGAATAGTTTCCGCTTCGTCCGGTACTCTTACCGAAAGTATTAGTATCAATGGTTTCCTTGCCGAGCAGTTCCGACACATATTTGTGGGTACTTTGCTCGTTGCCACCAAGATAGAGAAATTCATCGCAGTTACCGATGATACTTTCCCATTGCTTATCAAATAAGGCTTTGAGCTGTGCCAAGTTCTGCAAGATGATACTTACCGATACACCACGAGAACGCATTACCGAGAGTATCTTATCGAAGTCATCCGGTAATGATACATTGGCGAACTCATCCATCAAGAAATGAACTGGCATAGGCAAGCAACCTCCGTGAATATGGTCGGCTGCATAAAACAACTGCTGAAAGATTTGCGTGTAAAGGATTGATACCAAGAAATTGAAACTGGAATCGTTATCCGGAATCAAAGCGAATAGAGCAACTTTCTTTTCTCCCATCGACTTCAAATCAAGTTCATCGGTAGAAGTTAAAGAAGCAAGGCTTTCCAAGTTAAACTTTTCGAGCCTTGCTGCAAGTGTAATCTGAATGGATTTTAAGGTTTTAGCAGAACCAGAATGATAGGAGTTGTAATACTTCAATGCAATATGGTCGGGGTTATCAATCATCAAATCTGAAAACAGATTGTCAAGAGCAGAGGGGATTGGATTGTCCTCGTCCTCGATTGCTCCAGCTCGTAGCATTTCCATAACCATTGCAAAGTTCTGTTCCTCCGGTGGTGCTTCATAATGCAGATAAAAGACGAGTGCCAACAGAAGCATAGAAGCTGCTGTATCCCAAAACGGGTCGTTACTTTGCGAACCTTTTGGAGTGGTACTCTTAAAAAGGTTGGTAACAAGTTTTTGCACATCATTATCGCTCTGCAAATAGACAAACGGGTTATAACAATGGCTCTTGTGCATTGATATTAAGTCAAGCACACGCACTTCATAGCCTTCACTTTCAAGCAAGCCACCCGTATCTCTAAGAATCTCGCCTTTAGGGTCGAGGATTACAAATGATGTGTTGCATTGCATAAGATTTGGCTTACAATAGAACCTTGTCTTACCAGCACCCGAACCACCACAAACAAGTGTATTTAGATTTCTTCTGTGTTTCTTGCCATTCAGACCAATTCGCACATTCTGAGTCATCAACTTATTTTCTGTGTGTGGTTTCTGTCTATATTTTTTATCTACGGCTTTTGCATTGCCCCATTTAGCAGAACCGTGTTCTTCTCGTCTACGGTAGTTTCTCTGTGTAGAGAAATATATTCCGATACCCATTCCATAGGCTAAAAGTAAAATGAGGACAGTTTTCAGGCTGTCCTCACAAAACTCAATATGAAATGGATTGTTAAACACTAACAACAGATTTGGCAGTATCTCAGGAAGTCCACCTTTTACAGATGGAGCGATAAGAAGTCCAAGCCAAATTACCGGAATAATACCTATGACGGATAATATAATGGCTGATTGTCTGTCATTATCTCGCTTCATTGCGTGACCTTTCGATTACTTTGAACTTTTTCTGTGGGGCATTGCCGACTTTTACAAGTAAATCATCTACTGCATCAGCAGATTTGCCTTCTTCCATCAGCTTCGTTTTTTCATCATTCAAAGAGCGAATAACGATACCGTGTTCATAATCGTCCAAAGCAACGTGATAAAGTTTTTCTTTTTCCATAATCATAGGCTACCTCCGTTATTATCTCTCGTGTTCTTTAGAACGCTCCTGCTTCTTGCGATACAGTTCCTCAGAAATACGGGAGTTAATCTCTGACATTGCATTTCGAGTCTTAGAAAGTTCTGCACGAATTTCCTTTGGCTCTTTGTTTTTTAATTCTTCAGGGATGCGATTGATAGCAAAGTTCTGTGTATCAACACCATACTTTTTGCAAAGCATATAGCCGATACAAACTGCCTGAAATCCCATATCCCTTCGACTATAAGTGTCGCTGTTGATAGAAAGCTGTGCGTGGCCAAGTTCCTGTGCTACGCACTGAGCTACCGCAACACTATCTCCAACATTACGCTTTACATACAATGTCTGCTGTTCGTTATTATAGAAAGCAGCCATATTTGGATAAGGAAGTTCGTTTGTGGACTCTACAGCTACCGGAGAAATATCAAGCATTGTAGTGATAAGTGCTTTCGGGTCACGATTTACACTTACTGCCGGAAGCCTTCTGCCATTAGTCTGAGATACATCAAACATCTTTTTGACATTGTAGGAAATTCCGGTAGTTCCATCTTGTCTTGCATATTCAACTGGTTCGAGAATGGAAATGCTCTTTGCACCTTTTACAATCTTCACATTGTCCTTACCCCAATCATCAAAATCCTTAAGCTGAGTTGCTTCAGGAAGCTGATTGTAAATAAGGAGTGCATTAGCAGCAGAGTATCTATCCATTCTGCTTTGTGTATCGAGGAACGCTCTGAACTTTTCAGGGTCGCTCACAATATCCAAAGCAGTATCATCGACCATCTGATACACTCGTTCCTTTTCTGCTTTCTTTCTCTCTGCATATTCCTCTTTGCTTAATCTTGGCTGATTACTACCAGCTTTAGCAGGTCTAAAATCATTCGTCATTTTTCATTACCTCTCTTTCGATTTTTTCTTTTTCTTTGGTTGACGATGAACGGTCTGTCCGTTCTTTTGCTGAGATTTCGGTTTGTCCTTTCCAATGTCCGGAGTAGAACGCTCTGCTTCCTTTTGCTGCCTTGCCTGAGCCTTATATCGGTCAAGTTTTTCCTTTACCGATGGCTTCTGTTCGGCAGGCTTTGCAATACCCTTATCAGATTGCATATCTACCGGCTCTGAGTTTCGCCTTGACGGAGGGTTTTTGTCCGTTTTGGCTGCTGTGGGGTTTTCGTTTGCGTTTTTCTCTTTCTGAATAGGACTTCTAACTGCTTCTTCCGTAATGATTTCGTTTTTAGATTTGGTCGGCTGTTCATTGGCAACTGCTTCTCGCTCATCAATCGCTTTTTGTGCTTCCTGAACGATAGTTGCCTTGTCAACCTTGCCAAGTTCAAATCTTTCTACGATACGTTGGATTTTAGAAGCATCTTCTGCACGTGCGATAATATCCACCGGAACATCATCGCCCTTAGTGTTCTTATCTCTCAGTACACAGTACAAAACACCATAGCGTTTTGCTTGCTCGGTAAACTTCTTCAGGTCCTTATTTGGAATTGAGAAAACTTTCAGTTCCTTGCCTGACTTCAACATATTCGTAAGTCGTGCCTTTCCTTTTGTTTTCTGCTCCTGCTTCAAGACTGAAACAAGAAGAAGTGCAACATTCTTTGCTGCCGAGCCACTTAATTTTGCAGCTACTTCAAAACCTTCAAGCGACAGCCTGACGATTTGTTCTGCTGCATCACCACCGTTGTTCATAGCTTCGGTTCTCCTTTCTTTGAATTTTCTTTTCATCTGCGTGGACTTGTTCAAGATTTTTGTCCATTACCTTTGACCTTTCTGCAATTCCATTACAGAGTCGGACTTCCTTTCGGAGTGTCCTAAGTTCTTCCGTTATAGAACTGATTTCTTCCTTTGCCTTAGATAGCGTTTCATCATCAATCTTTGTTCTAATCTTTTTTCGGAGATGCGTTCTATTGGCAGTAAGCGTTTCAATCTTTTTCTCAACGGAAGATTTGTATGAAAAAAGCTGCTCAGCAGTAACAATGTGATGTTTGCCAAGCAGCCTTACTTCATCAGTAATTTGGTCGAGCTTCATTAAGTCCTCTTTCAAAAGATAATGAAGCCTTGCGTTATTCTGTTTTTTATATTTCGGCAAGTAACCGAGTCTGTAACAATAATAGAGATACAATCCGTATATGCCACCGACTTTTTTAATTTTGTCTTTTCGTGTAGGCAAGCGATACTGTCTTGGTCTGTAAGTCTGCCTTTGAAAAGGTTGTATATCAATTCGGTCACGGTTTGCTCGTAGTCGTTCTTCGATACGTGCATTGGTATAATCTTCTCCAAGATTTTTAAGTCGTATTGGCTTGTTGTATCCTTTGGGGATAACTGTCCAATACTTTCTGCTCGGACTCAGGTTATATAAGTAACCCATTTCTTTTAAGGCATATTCAAATTCAGCCTTGCTTCTGCTGTGGGCGATAGCGTAATCTATCGCTTCTTTAACAACAGAATATCTTGTCGGCATACCAGCCTTTTCTTTCATCGTAAGATAATCGGATTGTTTGCTACGATTTGGATTCGGGTCATAGTAAAGACCGTACTTTTCACAAATACGGTCAGCGACCTGACGGAATTTGAACCACGCTTTTTCTTCTCCCCACAAATGCTTGCCATCAATGAAAGATATTGAGTTGATTACGAAGTGACAATGAAGATGTTTCGTGTTCAGGTGCGTTGTTACGACAACCTGAAATCTTTTGCCCCATACTTCGTTAGCAAACTCCATTCCAATTTTCTGTGCCATTTCCGGAGAAATATCTGTTTCCTTAAAGCTGAGATAACCGTGATATGCTTGTATGCCTTCGGTTTTTCCGTAAAGTTCCTTTACCGTTACGAATTGGTCACGAGCAATCGCTACGTTACAGTTGATACCTTCCACATAAAACTCTTGCTCTGTCTTTTCTTCATCCTTTGCGTAAGCAAGAACATCGGCAAGAGCCTGATACTGTTCGGGAGTATATTCCCTTTGAATTTTTGCAGAAGTTTTTTCAGGATTCGTAGCATAATCAATTACCTGACCTAACCTTGTTGTTACAGACCACAGTTTTGTTACTGCCATTTCAAACCACTCTTGTCAGGGCGAAGAAAGTTTCGCTCAACATCGGATTGAAACTTATTCCATTTCTCGGCTTCATTCTTTAGCATAGGTGCATCAATAAAACCAAGAGTGTTTGCTTTTGCTGCAAGCTGATTGATATTGTTTCCGATAGCAGAGAGTTCTCTCATCACATCATAGAAACGCTCATCAGGTTTTTCTTTCGGCTCGTAACCTTTGATAAGAAGGCGAATAAGTCCGGCTTCTGAAAGACACGCTTTCTTTGCCTTCTTCTCTAAATCTCTTGCTTCGTCACGATTAAATCTGATTATCTTCTGAATGTTTCTTTTTCTCATTTTCATACTCCTCTCTGTGGCTGTGGTACTTGTTAATATTGTTAATCTGAAATAGGCACATAAAAGTGACACCACACAAGCCACCAAGCATTGTGCCTATAATAAAGAAAATAAATTCTGTCATAACGCTTATCCTTTCATTCGGGGTATTAGGGGCAACCCCTAACGAGAGTTACCGTTTGGATTGGCTTTGGCTATCCAAATGGTCTGCTCGCTAAGATTACACACGCACTCTGGGTTGCCCCGAAAATATAATTTTATCGTTCGTGTTCTTTAGTTTTAGGCTTAAAAGGAACAGCCACAATTTCATTATCCTTCTTGAAAAATCTTTCAGGACTTTTGAATTTGTTTTCGTATTTCTTCGCCAATTCTTCCGGCAAACTCATAAACTTTTCGCTTTCGATTGGTGCGTAACATACGAAGAACTGTCCGAAAATAATATCCATCATTTCACGATTACTCGTGTCCTTCATATAGCAACGTTCAATTTTCCAACCGTCCTTTCCACCGTGTTCATCAGCCATATAACTTTCAAGTCTTACACATTTATCTGACCCATCCAAGGAAGAAGCATAGATGGAGTAACCGCCCATTCCTTCGATAAATGCTTTGTTGTTACTACTCACAACATACGTTCTTTGTTCCTCTGTATAAGTTTTGTCGAAACTGTCCTGAGTGAAAACGATATAACCAAGCGTATGATTATTTTCTCTTTCTGCCTGACGGAATTTGTCTTTCATCTCTCTATAAGTGAGTTCTACTTCTTCCGGCTCAGAGTAAATTGCACGGTTAGGAAGCATACCATTGTACTTGCTTTCATCATTGCAAATGATGGCAATTTCATCATCAAATGGCATATATTCTTCAATTCCACCACCAACAACTTTTTGCATTGATTCAAGAGTGTCGTCAATTTCAATCATTCTTGGATACTTGTTTGGTTCAACAAGCAGGACAGAAATCTTTTCAGGGGGGTCAATTTTGTTAAAAGTATCTTCTTCAACACTAAGTGCAAGAGAACTTCCATTTTCCCAACGCATATGAATTTGACCCATATCATCTACGAACCTTACTGTACCTTTCATACCATATGGCATCTGTGGTTCGCCTTTCATTTCTTCAAGTTCGATAAGAGTACCTTCAGGGTACATCTCACGAATTTGCTCTACATTTTTCATCGCACATAGCTCCTTTCTTTTTTAGGTGTGATACCCATTCTTAAACAAAGAAAGTCGTTAAAGTCCTTCCCTTGTGGGGGAGGATCTGAAACGACTTCATATCTGTCCGACAATATCACTTTCAAAGTTTCTGTTGCTTTCCGACCAGCAATATCATTATCAAAATGAAGAATGATACGCTTAATGTTAGGGTTCAAACTTAGATATTTTTCAAGTGCTATTGGGACTTTGCTTTCTTCAATTTTTTTCGCCGGAGAATAAACTCCTGACAATGAAACAAGGTTGAATTTCTTCCAATCCTTGCCCTCAATTTTACAAAGAGTGGCGAATGATAAGAGGTCAATCGCACACTCAAACAAATGGACTTCTCCATTATTATCGTTGGTAAGTCGGAAGGAATATTCTTTTTTACTACCCGTACAATCGCCTAAAATCTTTCGATGTGTGGTAGCTCTAAATGCTGCATATTTAGGTTCGTTCTTTTCATCGTAACCAACAAATACAGCATTATGGTAGGGCAGACTTTCATAAATCAGGTCATTCGCAAGACAATAATTTATGATTTCGTAATCTATTCCACGCTCAAACAGATACAGACTTACCATATTGGAATTTGCGTTTTTCTTTGGAAGAAGCAACGGTTGGTCAGGTGCTTTTGCTTCCGTTTTTTCATAAACCGGAGTAGTAATTGCAGTATATCCTACAATCGTTTCAACTGCTTCAAGGAAGCTCATACCTTTAACTTTCACAAGATAATCGAGGGCATTTCTGCCCCCGATACCTCGTGACCACCACATCCACTTTCCGTTTGAAATTTTCAAACTATCGTGTGTACGAGTGGTATAAGTGTTGCCTGAGAACTTCACAAGTTCGTATGGCTCATAGTTGCGAAGATAGGTGAGTAAGTCCATTCGCTTTGCTTCAAGAATGACTTCCGGTGCAATAAATGGCATATTAAACACCTACCTTTCCATCGCTTTGACCTTCTCATTTGTTTCTTTTGCAATCGAAACTTCTTTCTCATTACGGTTATATTCGTACACTTTATTAGACAATCTTTCGTGTGGTTCTACCTGAGTTGCGTTTACCTCACGAACCATTGCTTCAAGGTCTTTCGGACCAAGTCCAAAGTCCTTTGCATTTTCTTTTGGAAGAATCAAAAGTTCGTGAACAGATGACGGAATAATATACATATCATCATTGATGATTTGCGAAATTTTATCCATCATCATATTATCTGCAAGGATATTTGCACCGAATATTTTGTTTTCATTAGAAGCAACAAGCATTGAACCACCGTTTACATAGTCGTGACCTTCTAAGAAATTTACTGGGTCGCCCCATAACTCATCGTCCATATTAGAAAGCACATAAGCATTTCTCTGTGGAGTAGAAACAAGTGCATTTGCGTGAAGTTCCTCAACAGAAATGTTCCACTGAGAAAGCAACTGATTGTTTACAATCATCGAAGCTCGTGTTCCATTAGTGTTAAACATTTCAATATCATAGACAACAGCCAAGTCATTAACAAATGTGTGGGGTCTGTCCATAATCTGAGTTGTTTTAGGATTTACAACCTTTGTAACGATACGGTCTTTTACAATTTGATAATCAACCAAACTTACTTTTTCAACTACCATTATTTCCTCACCACCTTTTTCTTCATTGCATTGTAATATGCAAGCATTCGTTCTTTTTGATTTGCGGCTGCTTCAGCCAATTCAGTTTTTCTCTTATCGCTCATAACTTTTACCTCTTTCTTTCATCTGTTTTACTGCCGATTTTGCACCATCATCAACGGTATCTCGCACCATATCCATATAGGAATATTCGTTGTGCAACCATTCCTGATAAAGAAAATCCAACGAATTTTTTTGCTTGTATAAAGCCTTTGCTTCCTCCGGAGTTCGGTCATTCGACTCACAGATAATAAGGATTTCTTCCTTGAAAACCTTTTCATACGAGTGGTCGATAATCTCTTTCGGGGACTTCGTAGATAAATCAGAAATGAACTCGTCATACTCTGATTTCATCTTGTCATAAAGCAACTGGTTATAATCCTTTTGCATTGTCATCAGCTCCTATCGTTCATAATTTTTGTCCTTTTGAATTGTTACATCATCGCCCTCATCAGGTTCGCCACCAACGATTTCATTTTCTCGTTTATCCATATTGAGTAGGATATTAAGCTCATCAAGTCGGGCAGTTTTTGATTTCAGTTCTTCCTCTTTGGTAAAAGGTTTTTCAACCTCTTTCTTAGCAGTTTCAAACTGATTTTGAATGTTTTCCAGTTCATTTCGTGTGTCTGCAAGGGTTTCTGCAAATCGCTCTATACTATTATCAATACGAGTGATATTACCGTGAACATCTTCGCCAAGAGGTACGTTGCGACTTGTTTCTCCTTTGAGTCTTACAACATAATTTCGTTCTACGGTATCAAATAAAAGTTCCATTTGGAAACCTCGATACTCACCAAGAGGGATTGGGTCAGGACTTGTCATAGTCTTACACATTTCAAGAATTGCCTGACCTGCCTCTGCTTTTTCAGAATAAGAAACACCCGATACCTTCATACCGATAAATCGGTCATCCGTAGGTTTCGGGTGCTGTTTTGCTGTTTCCACATCTTTTGTCAAACCATCTAATCTTGTTTTAAGTCCAGCAATTCGCTGTGGATAGTATTTAATTATCTTATCTTCCAAAGCATATTTTTCAGAGAGAAAGTTTGACTTTAAGAGTCTTAATTTCTGCACCTGAATATCCAAGTCCATCTTTTCTTTAATATACGGATTTCCCGTTGCAAGCATCTTGATTTCAGCATAAGAGAGTGCTGTTTCATCAATATCCTCAGCAGAACGCACCGGAGATTTGCTCGTCATAATCTGACTTGCGAACTTCTGCTTACCTTCAACCAACTGATAGAGGTACGCATCGAAGGTCTGCTCCGTAACATATCGGTAAATCTCAACTTCGGAATTAGAATTGCCCTGACGGATAATTCTACCGGAACGCTGTTCAAGGTCAGATGGTCGCCAAGGGCAATCTACATCGTGCAATGCAATCAATTTGTCTTGCACGTTCGTTCCGGCTCCCATCTTCTGAGTAGACCCAAGAAGCACTCTGACATCGCCTTTACGTGTCTTTTGGAACAGTTCTTTTTTCTTTACATCGGTGTCTGCTTCGTGAATAAACTTGATTTCTTCGGCAGGGATGCCACGCTCAATCAGTTTTGTTCTGATGTCATTATAGACAGAAAATGTTCCATCCGTTTTCGGAGTAGAGAGGTCACAAAAAACAAGCTGTGCAGATTTTTTATCTGCATTTTCTTCCCAAATACGATAGATATTATCAACGCAAGCATTGATTTTACTGCCTTCAAAATCGGGTAGTAATGGGTTTAACATTCTTTGGTCGAGTGCAAGTTTTCTACCATCATTCGTGATTTTCAGCATATTATCCACGCTGGAATCAACGCCACCACCACGAACAGCTTCGGCTCTTTCTGCAAGTGCAGCAACCATTTCTTTCTGCATTTCTGACGGTTTCACAGCAATATTATGATACTTTGCTTCCGGCACGGGAAGGTCGAGCATATCTGAGGTTTTTATATCTGCAACCTCTTTGAACATAGCCATAAGTTCAGGAAGATTATAGAACTTCGCAAATCTTGTCTTTGCTCTGTATCCCGTTCCTTCAGGAGTAAGTTCAACTGCTGTTATGGTTTCGCCAAAGGTACTTGCCCACGCATCGAAGTGTTGTAATCCGTTTCTTTGCAAAGTGTTGTACTGCAAATATCTCTGAATGGTGTAAAGTTCCACCATAGAGTTCGAGATAGGAGTACCCGTTGCAAAAACAGTACCACGACCTCCGGTAATCTCATCAAGATAACGACACTTCATAAAAAGGTCGCTGGATTTCTGAGCTTCGGTCTGTGCGATACCACCTACATTACGCATTTTTGTGTAAAGGTAGAGGTTCTTATAATAGTGACTTTCATCAATGAAAAGTCTGTCTACACCAAGTTCCTCAAAGGTTACAACATCGTCTTTACGGGTCTGGTCATTCAATTTATCAAGTTTTTGTTTGACCGATTTCTTTGACTTTTCGAGCTGTTTTACCGAGAACTTTTCGCCACGATTACGTTTCAAATCTGCAATACCTTCTGTAATCTCATCGAGCTGCTGTTCAAGAATTGCTCTCTGCCTTTCAATAGACATTGGTATTTTCTCAAACTGCGAGTGACCGATAATAACTGCATCGTAATCTCCGGTAGCAATTCGACCACAGAACTTTTTACGGTTCTTTGTTTCAAAGTCTTTCTTTGTTGCTACAAGAATATTGGCTGCCGGATAGAGTTGCAGATACTCGGCTGCCCATTGTTCCGTCAAGTGGTTCGGAACTACAAAGAGTGATTTGTTACACAATCCAAGTCGCTTTGACTCTTGTGCTGCAGCGACCATTTCAAAGGTCTTACCAGCTCCAACTGCGTGTGCCAAGAGAGTATTACCTCCATAAAGAATATGAGCCACAGCATTTCTTTGGTGTTCCCTTAGTTCAATTTCAGGGTTCATTCCATTGAAAGTAATGTGGCTACCGTCATACTCACGAGGTCTGATACTGTTGAATTTTTCGTTATAAAGTTTCGTCAGTTTTTCTCGGCGGGTTGGGTCTGCCCATACCCAATCCTGAAAGGCTTGTTTGATAAGTTCCTGCTTTGCTTGTGCAATAGCAGTTTCTTTTTTATTCAAAACTGGCTTTTTCTTACCCTCGTCATCTTCAATATAATCAAAGATGCGAACATCTTTAAGGTTCAAGGTTTCTTCAATTATTTTGTAAGCATTGATTCGACCCGTACCATAGGTGTTATATGCTTTTACATTTGCTCTGTCATACGATTTATTCTCAATATTCCACTCACTTGTGTAAGGAGAAAAATGAACTTTCATATTCCATTGCATATAACGAGGTGTGTCAAGAAGCTCAAACATAAACTTCTCAACGATGTCCGTAGGCAGCCAAGTTGCTCCAAGACGGACCGAGATTTCACTTGCTGTCAGGTCTTTCGGTTGTACTTTTTCAAGTGCTTCTACATTGACCGTATAATCTTCCGGATATACTTCGGCAGACCTTTTTGCGATTGTCAGTTTCTCTCTGACATTGCCTGAAAGGTATTCATCAGCCATCAGATATTTTCCTTCAGGATGATTTCCGTACTCATAAAGAGGATTTAAGAATATAACACCTTTCAAATCTTCAAAGATTTCTTGTTCGGTTTTTCCCGTAAGTTCTTGCATATATTCCATATCTACAAATGCCTTTTCGCCCATAGACACAGCCAATGCTTCGCTGGAGGTATCAACCGAAGTAATCGGTGTATGTGGCTTAATGGTTCTCTTAAAGAACATATCAGCCTTTCGTTCAAGTGTTCCATCTTCACTAATAATTTCAAGTGCTGAAAGTAAGGAAAAGGAACTATCCTGAGAAAAAGCAGAGATATTTGCTCGACTATTGATAAGTCCATACTTCTTTGTAAACTCATCATACAGACGATTAAGATTTGTTTGCTCTGCCTTAATATCGGAATCCGGATAATCTTCCGTCTGTAACTCAATCAGGTTTCTGACAGAGTCACGAATTGAAATCATACCTTTGATTCGATTTTCTGCTGTTGCAGACACATCAACCGGACTCATTTTTGAGTTCTCACGAAAATAAATAGTGTCGTCAACGAGAGTGTAAGAGAAGTTACGAACTGTAGGGTCAGCCGGAATAGAATTATCTTCTTCGGCAAGTTCTTCATCAAGTTCATAAGCTGTAATCTCTCCGTGAATGTTTGAAATTGCTTCATCAAGCTGACTTGCAAGGTCTGCGTTTTCGTAAGGTTCGCACGTTGCTTCCATTCCAAATCGACCTGACACCATTTTCATTTCGCCAAGTATCATTTCAGGGTGCTGAACAAAATAAGAGTTCATCTTAATTCCGTTCTCATCGGTATCAAGATGAACCCAATCAGGTTCAATATCTACAATTCTATCTCTTTTCTGCAAGATAAGAATATCTGATACAACCTCTGTCCCTGCATTTCCCTTAAAGGTGTTATTCGGAAGTCTGATTGCTCCAAGCAGTTCAGCTCTTTGCGAGATATACTTTCTTACTGCCGAGTTTTCCTTATCCATTGTGCCTTTGCTTGTAACGAGAGCCAAGACTCCACCGGGGCGAAGTTTGTCGAGCGACTTTGCAAAGAAATAGTCGTGAATCAGGAATTTGTGCTTATCATATCGCTTGTCGGATACTTTGAAATCTCCAAAAGGAACATTACCAATGACACCATCAAAGAAACTATCAGGCACATTGGTTTCTTCAAACCCTTGTGCTGCGATAGATGTTTTCTGATAAAGTTGCTGTGCAATGCCAGCCGAAATGGCATCAAGTTCTACACCGTAGATCTTGCTGCCATTCATCGAGTCGGGCAGCATACCTATAAAATGTCCGATACCACAAGACGGTTCAAGTAAGTTTCCTTCCTTAAATCCCATCTGCTCCATTGCCTTATAAATGGCTGTGATAACTTCCGGTGGCGTGTAAAATGCAGTAAGGGTACTTTCTCTTGCCGAAGCATATTCGTCAGGAGAGAGGGCAGTATATAGTTCTGTGAACTCATTTGCCCAAGCACCGTTATCTTCATCAAACGCTTCGGGAATGCCACCCCAACCAACATATTTTGACAAGATAATCTGTTCTTCAGGAGTGGCAAATCTATTTTCAAATTCACACTCTTTCAAAACTTTGATTGCTTCCATATTTCTTCGGAAGCGTTCTTTTTTACCAACTGTTTCAACCTCGTTCGCTTTCAAATCAAAGGTGTGACGGTCAGCCATAGGAATTTCAGGGTGCAAGTCAAAACTTCTAACTTTTGACCTTTTCTGTTGTTCCCAAGCCGGAACTATCGGCTTTTGTGGTTCAGGCTCTTTATCATAACCATTTCCAATGCGAATACCTTGCTGATACATTTCCTCATAGCTGTCAAAACCATTTTGCATAGCAACGATTTCTCTGTAATCTTCAATCGGAACATTACCGATATTCGTAGCAACATAATTGTCTTTAACTCTACACTCGACACCGTTGTGTTCACTTAAAGCCTTAAAATCTTCAAGAAGTTCCGGTCTAATTCCAAGAACCGAACCATCATCTTCAAATACAAAAGCTTCATCAATCAGAAAGTGATAAAAGTCTGCACCGTGCCATTCATAATCAGCATCTCTCGCAACAAGTCCATCAGCATCGTAATCAAGTTCAATATCATCAATCTTTAATGCGTGTAGCACAGAATAGAGAATTTCACTCTCACGGTCATAGACGGGTACTCCTTCTTCAGGAAGTAATGCCTTAACATCGGTTATAAGTTTATCAACTTTCGATTGATATACTGGCTCATCTACGATGTTTTCTTTCATCTGTTCAAGATATTCGACAATACCTTCCACATAAGAATCATCAGAAAGATGGGAGAGTATATTCTCTACGGTTTCTTCATCGGTTTCGCCAACTTCAATATTGTCCTGATACTCATAGAAATCAATATCTTTGACAAAATCGACAAGTCTTGTTGCAATGGATTTTTTCTGTTCCATCAGAGCATAACTAATCAAATTGTCCATTGTTTCTTTGGTACAATCCGTAAAGGTTGGCTCTTTTGTGAATTGTATTTCTGCACCCTTAAACCATTCAGTTCCTACATCGGCAAGTTCCTGTCTTGCAATACTTCCGAGATAATCAAAGAATTTTTCAGGGTCAGTATGCTTACTTGCAGCTTCCTGAATGTCGTAAATTGAAACAAAGTTTGTTACATATTGACCTCCGGCTTCGCTATCAGGATTATAGTACATCCATACAACACTTGAACCGTCAGGGTGCGTAAAGAAAGCATCTTCATAATTCACATTTGGAGCAAAATCAGAAAAGTTATCCACACTTTCTGCCGACTTATCCTCCTGAATTTGTTCTTTTACAATCAAGTGGTCATTCATCGGATTTTCTCTAACCTTACGGTCAAATTCCTCACGAGTCATTTCCTTATTAAACAACGGAATATCAAAATCGTAAAGCATTACTCGGTTTTCATCAAATGAAAGTATCTCATATTGATTTGCTCCAATATAAACCATATCGCCAAGATGATATTCGTATTTTGCTTTACTCGGCTGTTCTGAAACCTTTTCTTCGGATAAGTTCTGCTGTTCTAATAAGTTACGGACAAAACCTATTTTTTCGATTCTGTTGATAGGAAAACCATTAGCATTTTGGAATGTCACATCACGAAGAGATACATCACCACTAATTTTACCCATATTTTCGATTACAAAAAGGTGGTCATCAATAGTGAGTTCCTTACCGACCAATTCTTCATCAGAAGGAGTAACTTTATCATCGGGAGCAGTAGAAAGAATTTCTCTGTTCCTTCTTCGTTCTTCAGCTTCGGCTCTCTTGATTTCTTGTTCTTCAAGCCATTTCGGATATTCTTCTTTCTGCTTTTCATTCAGGTATCTATCCATACGAATGAGTTCGCCAATACGTGTTGCGATTTTGTTCCAGTTCAATAAAACTTGTGGTCTATCTTCGGCATAACCCTTTGTGATACGAATACCTTTCGCATCGTGCCAATTTTGGTATTCATCGTGTCCACCGGAGTGAGAAGCACCACCAATACCATATTCTTTTTTAAGAAATTCTGCATTTTCTTTTGTGGAAAGACTCTTTTGAAACTGTTCATATATTCGCATTTTCCCATTTACAAAGCCACTACCACCACACAAAGTATCATCAATAACTTCTTGTGGAATGACAAAAGCAGAGGTTTCCTTTTCCTCTGCTTTCGTTTCTAAAAATGATAATTGCTGATTTACGGAAGGGAGTGGTTTTATATCATCAGTTAAGCGAATACCACTTCCATCTTCACGATTTCCTGAGCTGCGTTCCTCAGATTGTTCATCTTGCGAACCCACGACATCATATCTGTCGCTTTCATCTGCTCGGTCAGACCCTCTTTCTGAGCCATCTGCTTCACGAGAGTTTCTTCCATCTCGTTCGCTCTCTGTTCCACTTCTGCCAAGTGTTCCGTCAATGTGCCTTTCGTCAGGAAATTGAAGTACAGAACTTTGTGATGTTCCTTCAGAAATTTCCTCCTCATCTGTGCGTATCTGCCCAGACTCACTTCCGGCTGTTGCGGTAATTCCAAGTTCGGTAGGTTGTAATCGCCCACCATCGTGTAAGTCAGTTCGTTCATCTTCAAAACTCCTTTCGGTTTCTTTTTCGACCTCATTGTACTCATTATTGCTTTTGTCTGCAATTATGCGATTTTCTCTATCCAATGCTGCGATGGTTTTTGCAATCTCAGTAAGACCCATTTCGGCTATATCGCTGGTAGCAAAACCAAGTGCATTTAGCGTTTCCTGAGTATTAAAATTTGTTACATTTGAAAAATCTTCATTGTCAAAATAATACTCTGTATCTAAACCAAGTCGTGACATCATCATATAAGCCACGCTGTTTGTAACAAGTGACCTATAATAAAATTCAATCACATCATCGTCAAGACCTTCAAGAAAACTATCTTGTGCTGAATAAATCAAATCGTGGATATAGTCCGGAATATTATCTTCCGTAGCATTACGAGAAGCACTCATAATTGCTTCAGCAAGATTTGTTTTGTTATCAAGTGTTCCAAAGGTGCTTTCAAGAGTTTCGATAATATCAGGCTCATATTCTTCTTTCATTTCCCAAAGAGGAACGGGGCGTGAGTATCTGCTGCCGTGAGTATCGGAAATATCAAAATAGTGAGTCAATCGCTGTCTTTCTCGGTTTGCATCTTCAAATACTGCAATACCTTTTGCTCCACGATTGACCCATCTGCCAAACCTTGTATTCCAACGCTCAATTTCAAGAACTGCTGTTGCATCAGGTCGCTGTGCATATACTAAAATCTGTTCATCATATCGCAATTTATAGTTTCGACACGCTGACTCCAAAAATGCTTGCCAGTTTTGAGGATTGGAAACCACAGTTTTGCAGGTTCGGTTATACAGCTCCGAAATCAAGTCATATTTTCGTGCCATATTCCAAGCACCTCCTATCTTTCTTTGTCTTTATTTTTTTGTTTTCGGGGAGTAATAGGCTCTATGGGTTCTACCTTATTTCCGTTCTGCTCCATACGTTCTGCAAACTCACATATATGGAAAACATTATTACCGACCTTTACGTGGTAATCATCTATATAAGTACACTTCCTATCAGCCTTTTCTCCGTTACTGAACGTAATTCTTATAGTTCCACCATCAGGTATACGGAACTTCTCGTTGTAGTGGCTATCAATGAAACGAATTTGCTTTTTTTCTACATTATCCATTGAAAACACCCCCTAATTGTTATTGGCATTTTGGTTCGGTTTGATATTCAGATGAATGTCCGAACCTCCTCCCAAATAAGCAAACAATCTATTTGCTTTCGTCTGCTTTTGAAGTTCCAAAATGATATTCATATCAGGAATCGTGATATTGGGAATTTTCAATATTCCCTCCATATCAAGCTGCTGTAACTTCTTTTCCGTGTCACAGCCGGCTTCAAACAATTTATTCATTACTTTCACTTTCTGTTGAAAAGTCATTTTATCTTTCACGGTAGTACCTCCTTATCGTTCTCTGTCCTTATGCTTTTTCGCACGGGACTCATTCATAGTTTCTAATTTTCTTTTTGCCCATTCAGGCATACATTCCGGTTTCACTTCTCCCATAACATCCATTCGTTCATAACGAGTGTTTTTACCCGTCAAGAGATTTGTGCAAAACACAGCACTACCTCGACTATTGGCAGAAGCACCAAAGCCACCCGTAACCAAATAAAGTTGTTTGTCGGCTCGTTGGAACTCAGGCTTTAACACTTTCGGGTCTATGGCAATAACTTTTCCATTGATGTCGTGAGAATAATGGTCGGGAATACAATCTTTCTCTGTAATAACTGTGACCGGAATACCAAGTTCTTTATCTTTGTTTTGAAAAAGTTCTGCTGCTTCTTTTATTCGACTACCGAAAAGATGTGCAATTTCGATATAATCATCGCTATATGCACATTCGTTACAAAGATTAAAAATATCGGTTCGCTCCATATAGCCACACATAAATCTTAGACCATCATTATTCTGTTCTTTTTCTCCAATGACTACTTCCTTTTCGCCAACGTGAACAGCAGCAAGAACTTTATAATCTCCGATTTTTTCTTTTTGCATATCTTTTCATCTCTCTTTCCAAATTATTTTCGTGCATACTCTCGATACATACCTTCACATCGCTTACGAGCTTTTCTCACTTCGGGACTACTTGCGAGTTCAGGGTGTTTCGATTGTAGTTTTGCTCTTGACCTACGAACACTTTCAAAATGGGGAAGCTTCAATTCCTTATAACAGTTCATTATTACAGCAAAGGGAAGCGACCCTACATCTCTGTTTTCGTTTTGCCTGTAACATTCGTTGCAGACCATCAGATATAGTTTCATATCGTCATTTCGTGCTTCGGTACTTTCTTGAAGGATACGAAGCACTCTGTTTTCAACTGTATTTGGATTGTTCATTTTTTCCTCCAATCAAGTGATAAAGGGGCGATCATCATTACAATGGCCGCCCCTCGTTCTCATTACTATTTATTTTTTACGGTTTCTAATCTGCAAGAAGATAAAGCCACCTACAATAAAAGCGACTAATACAATTCCAATAATCTCTTTCATTACTCATTGTCCTCCTTCTTGCGTTTCTTGTATGCAACAACCGAAGTTACTGCAATACCGATAGCAGAAAGTCCGGCAAGAGCAAACCAAAGACCAAGATTGCTTTCATCTCCGGTTTTCGGTGTATCTCTATATTCGTTGTGCATTTCCACAATCGTTGTAGAATCAAGGATTACATTGGCATTTTTATCTGCTGGCATCACATACGCTGCCGAAACGCTGTTTGCAACTTCGGAAACTGTATAAGTGCCAATACGAAGTCCTTCAATAAGAATTTCTCCGTTTTCATCAGTTTCAAATGTCATATCATAACCGTTTGCTCCAGTTACTCTGAAAGAGAAGCCTTCCACTTTTCCGTCAGAAGATGTCTTAACAATTTTGAGATTTCCTTTCATAGCAGCATTGATGAAGCCGACCCCTGCTTTGTTTTCAACAGAGTAGGTTGTACCGTCTGTTTCAATAAATACTGTGTATACACCTTCATCAAGCAAGAAGCCTTCAGGTGCTTTTACCTCACAGACAAGATACTTGCCATAGAGCAAATCAGTCATTTCATAGATACCAATTTCAACTTCTTCAAGATTGCCCATAAGCTCATCGGCTTCGTCAATCTCTCCGTTTTCATTGATGTCCTTATAGACTTCAAATTCTGCTCCGGTCAATTTATTGTCGGGATATTCCTCATCAACTTTTGTGAGTGTGATATTGCCACGTACAAACTCATTGATGATTTCTACTTCAACAACTTCCTTATCCTGAGAGATAACAATATCAAATACATTTTCATTAAGAACAAATCCGGTAGGCTGTTCGATTTCTCTTACACACCAAGTTCCATAAGGAATATTTGCAAAAGAAAAACTACCATCTTCTGCTGAAATGGTAGTCATAAGTGCGTTATCCTTAGTAAATTCTGTATCAGAAGAAGCAAAAAGACCAATTACTGCACCACTAAGTGCTTCTCCATTTTCATCTTTCTTAATACCTGATACAGAACCATAGATAAGTTCATTTTCAATTTTCTCGCCATTGTTCACAGCGATTTTTGCGATTGATGTGTCCTGACCAGCATAAGCAAACTCAACTGGATATTTTGTATCGTTTAATTTGTAATGCTCATCAGTTAAAAGTTCCTTAACATAGTATTTGCCGAAAGGAAGGTCAGAGGTCATAACTGCCTTACCGTTTTCATCAGGAGATACAATCTCAATCAAACCATCAGCCGGAATTACTGTGCCACTTACAGAAACAATATCTTCAGCAGCAAAAAGTCCAAAACTGATATTTTTGATTTCTCCATTGTTACCAATACCAAAAAGTTCGTTGATTTCAAGCGACTTTTCAAGGCTGATTTCTACTTTCTGTCTTTCGTTATAGAAAGAAGTAGAGGTTTCTGTCACAGCCACATTCTGTCCGGCATAAGTGAGTTCTACATTATGAACTTCATCATTTAGAACCATTCCATAAGGTGCTTCAATTTCCTGAACCTCGTACTTACCAAGATAAAGTTTCTTGCTTGTAACGAATCCATCAAAGGTTGTGGTAATCGTATCAACTACTTCACCTTTTGAATAACGGAGCGTTCCGTCAGGAGTATAAATATCTTCGGCTGCACGGATTTCATAAACTGCACCTTCAAGTCCTGCGATTTCGTAAATAGGCTGATAAATAACATCTGTATCCTCAGAACCACTTACATTGACACCGTAGAATACTTCGCCAGTTTTCTCAACTGTGATAGTACCTTTCTGTGCCATATTAGGCTTATCAACTTTAATAACTGTCACACCGTTTTCCTCCGTAGAATTTTCTTCTGTAATATCAAAATAAACCGGAGTTTCATCAAGCACGTATCCGTAAGGTGCTTGCACCTCGACAATAGAATATCCCTTACCATAATCAAGTTTCTCAGGTGTTACCAAAGAACCGTTGGCATCGGTAAAGAATGTGTCAATCGTAGTCGGAGTAGGATAAGTGAATGTCATTGTTACCTGATTTCCGTCAGGGTCATAAATCTTAAAGCCAGCTCCGGCATAGGGAATTGTCTTTCCACTTTCAGCATCAACCTTAACCACGTTTACGAAACTTTCAAAGTTTCTGTTGTTGATGATATAACGGTAAGTCTGTCCGTCCTGAGAAATGAACACATCAAAGTCACTCATTAACTCTCGACCTTCCCAGCCACTTACCTGATGAACAGTATAAATACCATACGGAAGCATTTTTGTTTGACCAAAGCCATTTTCATCACAGACGATTACATCTCGTTCTGTTTCTTCTGCTTCGGCAAAACTACCTGAAGATTTTAGATAGATTTCAAATTCTGCTCCAGCTTCAGGAGTTTCAATCTGAGTGCTACCGTCATCAGTATGCTTAATGATTGCAATATCTCCCTTGATGATTTCTTCGTATACATCAGGATAAATAGTGTTTAACTCAACCGTGAAGTTTTCTGCACTTGTATCCAAGTAATAAACTGTCGGGTCAAGCAAATAACCCTCAGAAGGAGTAATTTCTCTGATAGTCCAATCATCGCCACAAGGATAATACTTTGTGAGGAAATATCCGTTTGCATCGGTTGTATAAGTGTCTACAAGTTCTTCGCCTTTATATACACCATAAACTGCTCCGGCAAGGGTTGCATTACCCTGAGTGTCGCCATAAGGAGAACCAAGTTCTTCTACAGCTTCATCAGAGTAGAGAGAGAAGGTCATAGAAAGTTCACTAACCGGAACTGCTCCACCACTTCCACCTCCGGCAAGTTCGGAATCAAGTTTGAACACATCAGCCTGCCATTTCTTTAGAATATTTCTAAATTCTGCTTTGCTGATTTCGTCCCAAGCAATACTTGTAGTCTGTTTTTCAGGGATTACATATCTAACCGGAGTGTCTACCTCCTCGATTGTGTAACCAGTACCGATAAGAACATCATCAAAGTAGGCAATACCATTTGCATTTGTAGTTGCATACTCGTCTACCTTAATTCCCGACAAGGAAGTACCGTACAAATGGAATGTCATACCTTTTACAAAATTATCTTCGGAAGATTTGATTACCTGAAGGTCGCCACGTTTAAGAACATTACTAAACGCAACGCTTGACACTTTACCCGTAACAACGTTCACGGTGCGAACTTCTTGAGGTTCATACTTGTCGTACGCCTTTTCAGTAACCGTGTAAGTACCCGGTTTCAGTTCATCGACCTGAACCTCGCCCTTACTATTGGTAGTAACTGTTTTGTTTACACCATTACCACTAATCGTAAAGCTGATACCATCGACTTTGCCATCTTCACTTGTTTTAATGATTTTGACAGAGCCGGGTATAATCTCATTTACTGCATCAAAAGAAACTACGCCATTATTTGAGGAACTTACCGTAACTGTCCATTCCGTCTTACCGTAAGAACGATAATTTGTTGGGAATACTGTTTCTTTTACTGAATAAGTTCCGTAAGGAATACCCTCACTTGTGATTGCATATCCTTTGGAGTTAGTAGGACCGATTTTGTACTGTTTGCCAGTATCTTTATTTGTTGCAACGAAAACTGCTCCTGAAAGGTTTTTACCGTCTGTGTCTTTCTTATGCACTTCGATAGCACCATTTTCTTCAACAAAATCAGGCACTACAACCTGAACAACTGCTTCGGGATAACCACCCTTTGACATACCAACAATGGTACTGAACTCAGGACCTCTTTCATTACCAACGTGAGTTACGAAATGATTTCCGTTGTAATATCCGGCATAAAGGGCAACGTGGGCGATTCTACCAGTTTCCATATGCTCGAATACAATAAGAGAGCCGATAGGGATTTCTTCGCTCGGATTGAAGTTATCTCCGTTGGAAGCCTGAGTAAAGGAAATACGTCTTGCTGTTCCATTAGCAATCCAAGAATTGGCTTGTTCGTTGTAAGCATTTGCACTTCTCGGATTGGAAGGGCAAGGAGAAGTAGATGTGTCTACTCCTGCGATGTTAGGAAGATAGTTGTAATACACATAACTTACATACGAAGCACAACAAAGACCACTACTTTCGTATTTGGCAATATCAGGCGCTTTTCCTGTTGCTGTTCCACTCTTTGTTACTGTTTCCAAACCTGATGGTCCGGTATCATAAGTGATGTTGGAACGAATAGAAGCAGAAACTCTGCTACCATAGGTTACAAAGATTGAACCATCATTCTTTTGTGCCTGAACATCGTATCCGGTATACGCCAACGCATCCAAATACTTATTATCAAGCATATCGCTCGGAATATCCGAGTTCGGTGCTGCAAATGCCGACATAGGCAAAGCACCAAGTATCATTACTACTGCAAGGAGCATTGATACGATTTTTGTACTTTTTCTCTTAACCATAATGCTATTTTCCTTTCATAATTTGATATAAAAAAAGACCCCGTCACTTTTTTAGTAACAGAGTCTTATCTCAGAGTATGGATTTATTTGTTATCGGAATTTTCCATTGCCATTGCTATATCACAATACCATACTCCACTTTCATAGGTTACACCTACTGCGATATAGGAATAATCAGAACTGCCTACATAGTTCCAATGCCCTGAACTGTTTTTAACGAGTAGAGCAATTTTCTCAGCCACCTTATCTATCGAACCGACATATCCGGTTTTTACAATCGCTTCCCTTGCTCCGGCTGTGTAGTAAGGCTCTCCGGTCATACCGTACAGAGCAGGGTCTACATATTCGCCATAGCATAAAGCTGTTGCTGCTGTTCGTTCATCGTCTGTGCTGTGGGCAAAGTTGCCAACAAGCTGACGACTACGATATTCAGCATATTCCGTTAGTCCTGAAAGTTTTGTGGCTGCTGTGCCACGGTAAGAATTGATATATTCTAATACTTTTTGAGCGACTTCTTTACAATCCTCTTTAGTAGCATTAGGGACAGTTTCAATTACTTTTTCAGGCTCTTTCGGTTCTGTTTTTTCGGCAGGTTCTTGTGTTACGGGCTGTGTCTGATTTTCAGTTGCTTTTGTTTCCGAATTTGGTTGTTCGTTTGGCTGTTTTGCAATATCAGGCTCATCATTCTTTTCAGTATCGTTGGATTTCGGAGTTTCCTTTGTAACCGATACCGTTGTTGTATCCGTTTCAGCAATGTCCTTAGAATACTCTGTTTCTTCCTGAGTGATTACATCGTCTTTTTCTGTTTCAGATTCAGAACTGGTGTTTTCTTCACTCTCCGAAAAAGAAGAAACGGGGACTTCGGAAGCCTTCTCATTTGGCTTCGGGTCATCACTATAACAACCGTTCAAAGTAATAATCAGCGTGAGCATCAAGCCTATTAACAACAATTTTTTTGTCATTTCAATCACTCTCCTTTGCCCTCATAGTAGTGTAAAACTCTCCGAAAAACAAAGGTGCGATTTTTGGCTAACTTTAAATCTTAGCAAACACCTCCTTGTCTGCCCAACTATGCGATGTTTATCTTATGAGATAGATATATTCAGGGAGATAATATATCTTTCGGATAGTTAGCAGGTAATATTAGGGGTTAGAGTGTGAGAAAGGGGAGCAGACAAATAAGGCTATCTGCTGTCACGGTCACGATTTCGCAAAAATCTGTTGTAATGCTCTAATGCCTTGCAAACAAATTCTTCCGTTTGACTTAGTGGCACATTTTTCGGAATGAGTTGTCGCACTCTATCGCCCCTTAAAACAATTTTCTCCCTTTGGTTTGGTTTTTCCTCAGACATAATCGAGGAGATAACCTCTGTGGTAAGTTTTCCTTCTTCGTGAAACTTACGCATTTTGATAGTCTGTGCGTGTGATGGTGTGGCATCATTCAAGTCGATTTCATCAACAACATCTCGCTGACTATCTTCATCGAGATAGGAAAGTTCAACTGCTGGTCGCATTTTGATACGACCCTCATCGACATATTCAAGCAATTCCGGAACGAGTTCTGTAAGGCGAATATATCTGCGAATCTGTTCACGACTTTCGCCAACTTCTGCTCCTAAAAGTTCATTACTTCTGACCTTTTCAAAATCTGACACCACTGGTGTCGAATTTTCTTTTTTCGGTCTGCCTGCTTGTTTGTTCATTGCTTCCAATCTCATTTTGTAGGCAAATGCTTTTTCACTTGGTAGTATCTGCGACCTTTGAAAGTTACTTTCTACCATTAGGATTGTGGCTTCTTCTCTTGTCAGGTCTACTACTTCACATCGTAAAGTTTCAAATCCGGCAAGCTCACTTGCTCGTTTTCTTCTGTGACCTGAAATAAGTTCGTATCTGCCATTTTCCTTTTGCCTTACCGTAGCCGGAGTGATAACACCACGCTCTTTGATACTTTCAACGAGCTGCATCATATCCTCATCGTCCCTTACTTTGAAAGGGTGGTCAGGGAAATCATCAATCTCGTTTAATGGAATATCTCTGATTTTGGCTAACTTTGCATCATCTCTCTGCTCTTGCGTTGAAAAAATACTATCGAACGTTGGCAGAGTGAAGTCGCTCTTTCTTCCTGTCGCCATCGGCTAACACCTCCTTTGTAAATTCGGTGTATGCTTTTGACACCGTGCTGTTTGGCTCGTAGGCATAAATGCTTTTGCCCTTTGACGCAACTTCGGCAGCTTTTACTGCCATAGGAATTTGTGATTTAAAAATTCTTATGTGCGAACCGAAGTTCTCTCTGAGTGCGTCTACGGTACTTTTGGCAAGGTTGGTTCTGTTGTCCACGATAGTTAAGAGAATACCGTCAATCTTCAAGTTCGGATTGATATATCTCTTAACTTTATTCACGGTTCTTAAAAGCTGAGTCATACACTTAGCCGGAAGATAATGTGCTTGTACGGGAATAATTACGCTGTCTGCTGCTGATAAAGAGTTGAGTGTCATCATACCAAGTGAAGGGGAACAATCAATTAAGATATAATCGTATTTGTCCTTTACTTCATTTAAGTATGATTTCAAAATAACTTCTCTGTTCATAGCAGTTACAAGACCAATTTCAAAATCAAACAAGTCGCTGCTTGATGGCATTAAATCAACACCTTCTTTATGGTGAAGAATACCATTGAACGGATTGTTTTCTTTCCCTTGCACCACTTCCATCATCTTATCTGATAGAGTGTTCTGAAGATTATCTGCATCTTTCCATCCAAGACAAGTTGTAAGGTCGCCCTGCGGGTCGGCATCTACAAGTAGAACTTTCTTTCCTTGCATTGCCAAGCCAATACCCAAGTTTACCGTGCTTGTGGTTTTGCCAACTCCACCTTTCTGATTACATATTGCAATCGTTTTGCAGTTTGGCATTTCTGCTTCCTCCTTTCTTCGAGATTTATAGCCACCTGAAAAGATGGCTATGTAACAACCGAAAACAAACAGTTTCCGGTTGGAAATGTTCATTGGTTACAATATTTGTTCTCAACACCCCTTGTATGGGAAGTCACTAAGTAGCAGATTGCTTGTCTGCTTCATAGGAATTTCACCTCTGCCGGGTTCTCCGCCAGCTCCGTAGAGAAGTATCATTATCATTCTGACTGTCATCGCCCTATATGGAGCAACCATATAGTTGTAACGGGAGTTCTCGCTCGTTTCATAAAGAAAGTCGTGGCGTACCTATTACGGTAGCTAAAATCATCAGAAATAAAGTCTTAGTGAATGACTATTCTGTTTTCAAAGTTCGTGAAGGATAACTCATTTGGAATTGAACCCTTCACTTGTTTGAAATGGCAGAACGAAAAATAAGGGTATTTTTAGAAAAAATTTTTAAAAGTTTTTATAACGCAAAAAAGCCACCTATTCCGGTAGGATCAGGTGGCGTGTAGAAATTTTCATATTTATCTGTTATAATGTTTTCCATATAAAGCGAAAATTTGAAATTAACGGAGGAAAAATAATGAGTAAAGCATATGAATTTTTGAAAGAATGTGGTGCATTTTTTGTATTATCTATAAATGGGGAATATCCAGCAGGTAGACCTTTTGGAGCCGTAATGGAAGTTGGAGATGATTTATACTTATCTACAAATGATATGAATGATGCTCACAAGCAGATGCGACAAAATGAGCATATTCAGATTGTTGCAAAGAAAGCAGAATCAAGGGAATGGATTAGAATTACTGGTATAGCAACAGAATGTTACAATCAAGAGTTAAAGCAAAGAATGCTTGAAGAATGTCCTATTTTACAACAGAGATTTGGTGCAGTAGGAATGGAACATTTTATTATGTTCAAAGTAAAAGTAGAGAATGTAGAAATAAAGTAAAATTTCAGTTTTCAAATTTAAATAATATAGACCACTTACCAATTTCGGTAGGTGGTCTTTCATATTATATATAGAAGATTTTCATTTTTTGTTTTTTAGCAGATGTTACTTTGCACAGAGTATCATCAACTCCGTCCGTGTATCTGCCTTGTGCAATTAGGTCATTCTTCAGATTGATAAGTGCAGCAACAATTCTACTATATTCTTTATCTGTAAGATATAAGTGATAATCTCTGTTTCTCATTGTACCACCTCCTGATACTTCTATTATAAAAGTTCATTTAAATAAAGAAAGTATGCGAAAAAAAGAGCCTTGAAAAGACCCTGAATTTTCAATAACAATCGCCTTTTCAATTAGCAAGAATTTTAGCCGATTTTTTCTCCGATTAGCAGAGAAGCCATTTTGATTAGCAAAAAAGCGATTTTCTTGCTAATTTTCATTAGCTGGCATTCCACCTTGAAGGTGTTAGTCAATTTGCTAATTTCCGTATGAGTTCTGCTAAGCACGAAAGCCGATTTTGGTGGAAGTTAATCTGTCGAGTAAAATAAAAAAAGCCGGAAACCCTTGTAAAATCAAGAGTTTCCGGCGTTGTTGGTGGCACCGCTTGGGGGAATCGAACCCTCAACTAGCCCTTAGGAGGGGCTTGTTATATCCATTTAACTAAAGCGGCATTTCTAAAAAATCTATGATTATTTAATTGTCAAATAACACATTGTCGTTTACCTTGCCCCCAAAAGTGATTGTTATAACAAACTCTTAGGAGGGGGCTGTTATATCCATTTAACTAAGGAAACACACATAAATTACTTTATCATTCTATGGAAAATTAGTCAAGTATTTAAAGCATGTATCTTGCATCAATTTTTCATTCCGGAAAATGAATCGTTCCCTGAAGCCAGATAGAACCTTTAAATCTTCTTCCCACAGCCGGTTCGCCATATAAATCTTCACAATTAATACATATATCCAGCAGCAAATCGTTACATTCGATCGTCATTTGCCAGATTTCTTCTTTTGTCAAAGGATTTCTTACCTTTGCGACATCCATAATTTCTCCCAGAATTGCATACTGATCACATTCAACTCCATAGGGCATAAAATAAGTATCCACCAAAGAAAGAATATCTTCTTTTACTATCATTTTGGCAATACTGGTATAAGTATCCATGTCTCCTAAAGTAAGATTTTCTATAGCATCCTCATCGCCTTTTCTCGCCTGGGCAAGTAAACGGTTTCTGTTATTTGAAAATCGTTTTCTTCTCATTAAATCATGCTCATTTTTATAAATTGGCATAATGATTTTTCCCTGAGTGGATAAACCTGATAGACTTAAAGATGTTCCGAGAGCCGGGAGCCTGCTTCCGTGTTCTCTTTTTAAATAACCGATAATATTCTGTACATAAAAGATTAAAGAAACTCCTATTTTAACATCATCACAAACTCCTGCATAAGATTCCTTTTCTGCATGACGTTCAACAGAAATATCAGCATAGGAGCTAATCTGATTTCCTCTGAAAAACGGAATATAATAATCAACTACAAAGCGGTTGTTCTCATCATACTCTCCTCTGACGCTGATACCCATATTATTTCCAAAATATTTGTTGTATTCAGCCAGCATGGCGTCATAATCTAAAGATGTATACAATCTTTCGTCTGCATCTTCTACCACTATGGAAATCAATTCATTTTCCTTATTTTTACTCTTTAATTTGCTAAATCCGATTGCTCTTAAATATTTATGCAACATGACACCTCAACTAAAGGGAATAGAGGCATAAAAATTTTATGCCCCATTCCGCATAAATGCTTTTATTCGTGTTTGGGCTTTAATTCAGTCATGCCTCCCATATAAGGACGAAGCACTTCCGGAATTGCCACTGATCCATCTGCTCTTAAATTATTTTCCAAAAATGCAATCAACATTCTCGGAGGCGCAACAACGGTATTATTTAATGTATGCGCAAAGTATTTCCCTTTTTCCCCGTTCACACGGATTTTTAATCTTCTCGCCTGGGCATCTCCCAAATTAGAACAGCTGCCAACTTCAAAATACTTCTTTTGTCTGGGAGACCAAGCCTCTACATCAAAGGATTTTACTTTTAAATCAGCCAAATCCCCGGAACAACATTCTAAAGTACGAACAGGAACATCCAAAGAACGGAATAGATCGACCGTATTCTGCCACAGCTTTTCAAACCACATAGGGGATTCCTCAGGCTTACAAACAACAATCATTTCCTGTTTTTCAAACTGATGGATACGGTAAACACCTCTCTCTTCAATACCGTGTGCTCCTTTTTCCTTGCGGAAGCAGGGAGAATAACTGGTTAAAGTTTTAGGAAGATTCTCTTCAGGAATAATTGTATCAATAAATTTTCCGATCATGGAATGCTCGCTGGTACCGATTAAGTATAAATCCTCTCCCTCAATTTTATACATCATGGCATCCATTTCCGCAAAACTCATAACGCCTGTAACTACATTACTTCTAATCATAAAAGGCGGAACGCAATAAGTAAAGCCTCTGTTAATCATAAAGTCCCTTGCATAAGAAATAACTGCGGAATGCAATCTGGCAATATCTCCCTGAAGATAGTAAAAACCGTTTCCGGCAACCTTTCTTGCTGCATCTAAATCTATACCATCAAATCTTTCCATAATTTCCGTATGATATGGTATTTCAAAATCAGGAACAATCGGTTCCCCGTATTTGGTAACTTCCACATTTTCCGTATCATCCTTACCAATGGGTACGGAAGGATCTATAATATTGGGAATAGACATCATAATATTCAGAATTTTTTCATCCAGCTGTTTTTCCTGTTCTTCCAATTCAGCCAAACGGTTGGCGGATGCAGAAACCTGCTTCTTTACTTCTTCCGCTTCTTCCTTTTTGCCTTGTCCCATTAATGCGCCAATCTGTTTGGAAAGTTTATTCCTCTCCGCTCTGAGATTATCCGCCTCTTTCTGACATTCTCTCTTTTTTGCATCCAAATCAATTACCTCATCCACTAAAGGCAATTTTGCATCCTGAAATTTATTTTTGATATTTTCCTTTACAATATCAGGATTTTCTCTCAAAAACTTAATGTCTAACATAAAAGTTTTCCTCCTTGCGATTACTTAAAATCATATATTTGAACCTGAAATTATCAGTGTTCCTCCACCTTTAAAATATAGTATTCCTTTTCCTTCTCTAAATCAACTAAAGTCACAGCTTCTTTTGAAATATTTTTTAACCTGCTTCCCTTTACCACAATCTGAATAACCGGTCTTCTGGGACTGTTTTCATTCTGTTTGACAACAAGCCCTACAGATCCGTCATCCAATATCAGTCTCGTTCCTTTAGGGTAAGCGGCTATAAAACTGCATATTGTTTCTATGATCAAATCATAATAATAAATCCCCTTTATTTCTTCCAGATAAGATAATACTTCCCAGATTTTTCTTTTCTTATAGCCGATACCGCATATCATCTCATCCATAATATCACATACCGCTAAAATCTGTGATAAAACGGAAAGCTGTTCCGTATGCAGGGGATATCCTCCGCCTGTAAGATTTTCATGATGGCATAAAATCATACTCTTTTCCTGTTCAGAAAGCCATTCCTCATTAAATAACACGGTATATCCATAAATAGTATGTTTTTTGTATTCTTCCTGCTCTTCTTTTGATAAGCTGCTTAATTCCTTGTTTTCATATTTAACTGTCGTATACCTAAGACCTAAATCATGGAGCATGGCTGCCGTTCCCAGTTGTTTTATACTACTTTTTTCCAGTTTCATTTTAAGAGCTACAATCATAGACATACTGCAGACATTCAAAGTATGTTCATAAATATCAGGTTCCCGCTGCTGTATTTCATATACACATTTTACAACTGCAGGTTCACTTAAAATAACATCTAATATTTCGTTTACCGATTGTTTTAATCCAGATAATTCTTTTTCATTTTTATAAATATGTCGTTTTAAGATTTTTCTGACCTGATTTGCGCAGGCCTCCCTGATTTCTATTTTCTTTTCTTCGATTTTTTGTGCCGATGCCCCCTTGGAATATTCCCTGATTCCTTCTATGCCGTCTTCAATATAAACTTCGGAAACTCCCAATTCCTTCAATTTAAGAATATATTCATTTTTTAACAAAGTTCCTTTTCCCAAAAGTACCTGAAGATCATCCGACATGACAGGCTCGGCGATAATATCATTTTCTTTTAACAAATCTACAAATGTCAGTTTCAAAATTATCCTTCTCTCATTGCCATTCTTAACGCTTTTGCTTCTTCCTCTCCCATAGAAATTTCACAATTTCCATCTTTGACCTCTTTTGTATAAGAATAACAGCCTTCGCTGCTGTGAACAGAATTTAAAACAAATCCGTCATTATTTTCGTTTAACAAAACAAGACTGAAACTCAGCTTACCGCCCATTTGCTGAAAAGCGTCGTATTTAACAATACCAAGCTTTTGATAGGTTGTTTCCAGCCTTTTATATATATGACGAATTTCTTTTGCATTTTTATCTACAGATTTTTTCAGATAATCAATATCTGAAAACAAATTTGAAATTTCCTTTTCCATGCTCTGGGCATCTTTTCCGATCATAAAAGCTTCATAACGTTTTTTCAATTTACTCTGCTTCACAAGCGAAACAATGATAATAATAAAGAGAATGAAAATGAATGCAATAAGACCGATAAAAATATATGCAATATCCAAATCGCCAAGGCCAATGCTGTTTAATAAATTACTGCTCATATTTTTCCTCCAAAGTAATATTCAAAAACTGATTTTGTGTCTTCATTTGAAATTTTTTGTTTTGTTGTAATGTCATTTAAATTCTATTCAGATTTTCATTTAATCCTATTTCTATTTAATCCTATTTTAATATTTCCAAAAGTCTTTCCAAATCATCTCCGGAATAGAATTCAATTTCTATTTTTCCTGATCCGTTTTCCTTTGCTGCAATGGATACCTTTGTTCCCAGGGATAATTTTAATTTTTCTTCTATATCCTGATAAATGAAATCAAAATTCTTCTCTTTAGATAATTTCTTTTCCTTAGCCGGTTTATTGATATTTTTAACCAGCTTTTCTATATCCCTGACGCTTAATTTTTCATTAACTATTTTTTTGGCAGTGGAAATCTGCTGTTCTGTATCTTCAATTCCCAATAAAGCTCTGGCATGTCCCGTAGTTATTTCTTCTTTCACTACCATTTCCTGTACTTCTTCTGCCAGCTTTAATAATCTCATGGAATTAGTAACGGCCGTTCTGCTTTTAGATACCCTCTCCGCAACTTCTTCCTGTTTCAGATGAAATTCATTTAACAGTTTTTTATAAGCTAATGCTTCTTCAATGGGGTTCAGATTTTCTCTCTGGATATTCTCAATTAAAGAAATTTCTACAATTTCCTGCTCTGTTAAATTTTTAATAATAACAGGAACTTCCTTTAATCCTGCAATTTTTGCCGCACGCCATCTTCTCTCGCCGGCAATAATTTCATAATGATCCTTCCTGTCCTGTACCAAAATAGGCTGTAATAATCCAAATTGTTTAATGGATTCCGCCAATTCATTCAATGCTTCTTCATCAAAGGATTTACGAGGCTGTTCCCTGTTGGGTTCTACCATTGTTATTTTAACAAGAGTTTCCTGCCCTTTTTCCTTTTCAGAAGAACCATTTGCTTTTTTACTATTTTTTACATCATTAGAAACAGGTATTAATGCATCCAGTCCTTTTCCTAATCCCCTTGCAGCCATAAGCTTATTCACCTTTCCTATTCATAATCTCCATTGCCAATTGTCTGTAACTGTCCGCCCCAACGGATTTCGGATCATACATTGTAATGGGCATCCCATGGCTGGGCGCCTCTGCAAGTCTGATATTTCTGGGTATGATCGTCTTACATATATTTTCACTTAAATGATTTTTTACATTGTCCACTACCTGACTGGATAAATTCGTCCTGGAATCATACATAGTAAATACAACGCCTTCCATTTCCAATTCAGGATTCAGTCTTTCTTTAATTAAATTTACAGAATGGATTAACTGGCTCAATCCTTCCAAAGCATAATACTCACATTGAATCGGCACTAATACGGAATTTGCCGCTGTCATTGCATTAATTGTCAGCATACTCAACGAAGGAGGACAATCAATAATAATGTAATCGTAATTATCCTTTATCCAGTCAATTTCATTCTTCAATATGTATTCCTTTTCATCTACACCGATTAATTCAATCTCTGCAGCAGCAAGATTGACATTAGAGGGTAAAACAGAAACATTTTTAATTGCTTCTTTTATAATACAATCTCCGATAGAGCATTCTCCTAAAATTAATTCATAAATGGTATTCTCCAGAAAATTCTTATCAATTCCAAATCCACTGGTCGTATTTCCCTGTGGATCAGAATCAATTACTAATACTTTCTTATCCTTTTCTGCAAGACATGCTGCCAGATTGATGGAGGTAGTTGATTTTCCAACACCGCCCTTTTGATTCGCAATTGCAATAATTCTTCCCATATGTTTCCTTCCTTTCGGTTCATCCTAACCGACATTATTCTCTCTTTTCACATTCATTTTTGATTATAACACCAATTATTTAGATATTCCACATGAAATATTATTTTATTTATCTTACTTTTTCTCTGATTATTTCATAAAAAATGTTTCACACCCTTCTATTTAAAATGTTTCACGATATTTTTACAAGATTTAGTGGTCAATGTTTCACGTGAAACACGAGATAATGAAATTTGTCCTAAAAAACAAAAATGTTTCACGTGAAACGTGAAACACTTTTACTTTATTTGTGATTTAAAATTTATATTTTATATATAATATTCTAAATATAACATTATTAAAAATATTTCTATAAAGCTATAATATACATTCAATACTTTTCATTGAGATTAAATATGAATTAAATTATTTCTAATTGCAAATACCGCAGCTTGTGTTCTATCAGCAACATCAATTTTCTTAAAAATACTGGAAATATGATTTTTTACAGTTCTTTCACTGATAGAAAGCTTATCTGCTATTTCTTTATTAAACATTCCTTCCGAAACCAAAACCAGAACTTCCAATTCTCTCTTTGTCAAAGCCTTCACTTTTCCCTTATCACTGTTTCTGGAAATCATCTTAGAATTCAACATCGGAATCATATCCGGCTGTATATAAGATTCTCCGCCCATTACAATTTCAATGGCGTTTATCAATTCAGCAGAACCGGAATCCTTTAAAACGTAACCGTCAGCTCCTACTTCAATAGCCTTCAAAAGATAATCTACTTCATTATGAACCGTTAATAAAATTACCTTAACATCCAAATTCATTTTTTTGATTTTTTCCAAGGTTTGTAAACCATTGTTTACCGGCATATTAATATCCAACAACAATAAATCCGGCTTTTTATCTTTTAAAACAGATATACATTCAAGCCCATCGGATGCCATACCTACAACCGATATGGAATCTTTTAATTCCAATAATTGTTTAATCCCTTCCCTTACCATTTTATGATCATCTGTAATCACTACGTTAATTTTCATAAATCTGTCGCCCCCTTATGTTGTCGCCGGAATTATCACAGTGATATGAAAACCCTTATTCAAATCCGAATGAATATCAATGCTGCCGCAGATCATTCTGACTCTTTCTTTCATTATCGCCAAACCAAAATGATGTATTTTGCAAAATTCTTCTTTATTGCACCCTATGCCATCATCATCAATAGAGACTTTATAAAAATCTTCTTTGTATCTTTTAATATTAATTTCAGCATGAGACGCTTCTGAATGTTTTAATATATTATTACATGCTTCCTGAATAACTCTAAAAATAGCTAATCTTTTATTATCATCTAAAGCGTCCAGCTTGTCTTCTATATCATAAGTAAACTTTATATTGGAAAAAGATTTCAAATGCGATATATATTCATCTAACGTTTCTTTAAAACCTAAATCTGTAATTATCATAGGTTTTAATTCATAAAGTATATTCCTGGCATCCGCAATTGTTTCTTTTATGTTTTTGGATAAAGCCGCTAATTCCAGCTTTGCTTTAATGGAATCTTCATCTATATAATGTAAAATTAATTCTGACTGATAAATTGTGTGTACAAGGTTTTGTATAATCGTATCATGTAACTCATGAGCAATTCTGGCTCTTTCATTTTCCAAAATAGTAAGAGGTAAATTATACACTTCAGACTTTTCACTCTTCATGGAAAATCATCTCCTAATATTAATAATATAATATAATAAAAGATAAGAAAAGAGATAAATCTTAAAAAAATCAAAATTATTGTAAGAAAAGAAGAAATCAATTATAATAAAAAGAAAAGGATTTGATTTTATGAAAAAAAATTATAAAACAATTGCATTGCTGGGAATTTCTACAATTACCGGATTACATGTAATAAACAGATTATATTATTCTTATGCCAAATCTAAAGAAATATTAAACAGAACAGAAAACAATTTTTATGACTGGCGCTTTGGTAAAATAAGATATCAAAAAAAGGGGAACGGAAATCCTGTCCTTCTTATTCATGATCTTGAAATAGGAAGCTCTTCTTATGAATTTTATAAATTAATTGATGAACTTGCAAAAACAAATGAAGTATATTCTATTGACCTTCTTGGTTATGGAATATCTGAAAAACCGGCATTTACCTATACAAATTTTTTATATGTCCAACTGATAAATGATTTTATTAAAAATATTATCAGAAGAAAAACAACTCTTATTACTTCCGGGGATTCTGCTTCCATCGGCGTTATGTCATGTCATGCGGATCCTGAATTGATTCAAAATCTGATTTTTATCAATCCAAAAAATATCAGCAAATATAATCTGATACCCAACAAACGTTCCAAAATAACAAAATATATAATCGAATCTCCTATTTTTGGAACCTTTATATATAATTTGATCAGTAATAAAGAAAATATTATAAAAAATTTTAAAGAAAATTATTATTATGATTTTACAAACAGTAAATTAGAAGAAATATATGCATATCTGGAATCATCACATTTAGATGACTACAATTCCAAATATACTTATGCAAGCTCAGAAGGAAGATATTTAAATATTAACATCTATCAGGCTCTTAAAAATATTGACCACAGCATTATGATCATTTTAGGAAAAGAATATGAAAATGCAGATATGATCAAGGATGGATATTTATCCTGCAACGGTGCGATTGAAGCGTATGAAATTCCTGAAACTAAAAAACTTCCTCATTTGGAAAAAGCGGAGGAAGTTGCAGAAAAATGCAGCATATATCTTTAAAAATATATAAATTTACAAATATCTTCAAGCAAAAACATTTTCCTGTTGTATATAAAATAAACTTACATAATGCATAAATCAAGTCAGGGGTTCCTTAGCAGGGAGCCCCGCTTTTCTGGGATACTTTTTGGGAGTATCCTTTTTCTTTTGAATGATTACCAGATTTCTATAATAATTACTTTCCGGCAATGTATATTCTATTTGTTTTGTTATGACTCCTCCTAAAATGGAAAGAGCATTGTTAGCAATTGCTAACTCTTCTGATATTTTCTCAGATTTATAGGGAATAAACAAACCCTTTATTTTTACAAAGGGAATACAATATTCGGATAAAGTGCTCATATTGGCAACAGCCCTGCTCAATGCCAAATCGAAACTATTTCTATAATCTTCTTTTCTGGCAAAATCTTCTGCTCTTCCATGAACAGCATTAATTCCTTCCAAGTGCAATTTTTCTATTACTTCATTTAAAAAATTAACTCTTTTATTTAAAGAATCCAAAAGCGTTATTTTCAGATTCGGAAAAACAATTTTTAAAGGAATTCCGGGAAAGCCTGCTCCCGTTCCTACATCAATAACAGTTAAAACATCTCTTTCCGGATTTTTTCCTGTTATACGAAAAATTTCTTCTTTTGCCTTTATAAAAGAAATACTGTCAATAAAATGCTTTTTGCAGACTTCATCAAAATCCGTAATGGCAGTCAAATTCATAAAAGAATTCCATTCCGTTAATAATTCATAATAAGTAATAAACTGACTGATCTGAATATCTGATAATTCAATATGAAGTTCTTTTAAATCTTTATAAAACTGTTCCATCTGATATTTCATAAAATTTCCTTTTTAACAAATTACTTTCAATATATTATTTATAAACAAAAATAAGGCAGGAAATAAATATTAAGCTTATGAATATTAAAAAACAGATTATGTAACTGTCACTGCATTTGTCAAATATCCACAAAAACATATTTATTTTCCTTACTTATACAATTTCGAATATAACATACAAAAAGTAATTTTAATCCTTATATTTATAAACCTGTTCCAGATAAATAAGCAGCACGGAAATATCCGCAGGAGAAACTCCTGAAATACGGGAGGCCTGTCCTACGGAAAGAGGTTTTAGACTTTTAAGCTTCGCCCTCGCTTCCAAACGCAGACTGTTTACATCGTCATAATTTATATCCTTAGGAATTTTTTTGTTTTCTATTTTTTTAAACTGTTCAACCTGCTTTATTTGCCGCTTGATATATCCGTCATATTTAATATTAATATTAACCTGCTCTATAACATCATCCGATAAAGGCTTTCTGGCAGGATCAATTTCAGAAAGAATTTCATAAGAAAGCTCAGGCCTGCACATAAGCTCCCCCAAGGTTGTTCCCGTTTTTAAAGAAGCGCTGTCATGAGCCGCTAAAAATTCCTGGTTTTTTTTATTTGCACCAATCATTGTATTTTGAAGCCGCTCCACTTCTTCTTTAATTAATTTTTCCTTCAATAATATATAATCATATTGTTCTTTTGAGATAAGGCCTGCTTCATAACCCTTTTTTCTCAAACGAAGATCCGCATTATCCTGACGAAGAAGCAGACGATATTCAGATCTGGAAGTCATCATACGATATGGTTCAAAAGTTTCCTTTGTAACCAAATCATCAATTAATACCCCTATATATCCTTCACTTCTGTCAATAATAAGAGGTTCTTTTCCTTTTATAAACATAGCGGCATTGATTCCCGCAACCAATCCCTGGGCAGCCGCTTCTTCATATCCGCTGCTTCCGTTAAACTGTCCTCCTGAATAAAGTCCCAAAATATTCTTAAATGCCAAAGAAGCATACAGCTGGTTTGGATTGATACAATCATATTCTATAGCGTAAGCATTTCTCACAATCTTACAATTTTCCAGACCGGGAACCGTTCTGTACATTTCAAGCTGGACATCCTCGGGAAGAGAAGAAGACATTCCCCCTACATACATTTCATTTGTATGGATTCCTTCCGGTTCAATAAAAACCTGATGTCTGTCTTTATCCGCAAATTTAACAACCTTATCCTCAATAGAAGGACAATATCTTGGCCCTGTACCTTCTATCACACCCGCATAAATAGGCGAACGATCTAGATTATTTTTAATAATTTCATGAGTCTTTTCATTTGTATAGGTCAGATAACAGGAAACCTGATCTATCTGAACATCTTCAGGATTTGTGGAAAAAGAAAAAGGAACAATTTTTTCATCTCCTACCTGCTCTTCCATTTTGGAATAATCAATGGTTCTTCCATCCATTCTTGCAGGGGTTCCCGTTTTAAAACGACGCATTTCAATTCCTAATTCTTTTAAAGACTCCGTTAAATAGTTAGCAGCCTGCAACCCATTAGGTCCTGTATAAGTAATAGCTTCTCCGCAAAGACATCTTGCCCTTAAATAAGTTCCGGTACATAAAACAACAGCTTTACATTCATAAATTCCGCCTGTGAATATTTTTACTCCGGTTATTTTTTTCTTTCCTGTTTCCTCATCCGTTTCCGTTAAAAGCTCACAAACCTCCGCTTGTTTAATAGTAAGATGATTTTGACTTTCCAAAGTTATACGCATCTGCCTGGAATATTCCGCCTTATCAGCCTGCGCTCTCAAAGAATGAACTGCAGGACCCTTTGAAACATTTAACATTTTGGATTGAATAAATGTTTTATCAATATTTTTGCCCATTTCTCCCCCAAGGGCATCCAGCTCCCTGACCAAATGTCCTTTAGAAGAACCGCCCACATTTGGGTTACAAGGCATTAAAGCAATACTGTCGACACTCACTGTAAAAATAACCGTTTCAAGTCCCAGCCTTGCGCATGCCAAAGCCGCTTCGCAGCCTGCATGACCTGCACCTACCACACAGACATCCACTTTTTCTACTATATACTTTTTATCCTTTTGCAAATCTGACATCTTTTTTCCTTCTATCATCATGAATCCTATACTTTTTAATTGTATTACTTACAATAAAAAACCCAATAACTTTTCAAAAATAGAAATATTATTTTATTCTTTAAAATTCTTACACTGGAAATACATTATGAAAATATTAATTTATTTACCCATGCAAAACTTCGAAAAAATTTCATTAACCAAATCCTCTCCCACTTCTTCCCCGATAATTTTTCCTAAAGCAGCATAAGCATTCATCAAATCAATGGAATAAAAATCCTCCGGCATTTCATCTAAAAGACTTTGCCTTACTAACATAAGAGAATCCTTTGATTCCGTTAAAGCTTCTTTATGTCTGACATTTGTAATCGTTACTTCATCATTCAAATCTATTTTACCATGAATAAACATTTCTTTCATAGTATCTTCCAATTCCTTTAAACTGCTGTCTTTCGTCATGGAAGTATTTAATATCACATAATCCTCTTTAAAATCTTTACAGACTTCTTCCATGTATTCCAAAGAAACAACTCTATTCAGATCTGATTTATTTAATAATATAATAGATTTCTTATCAGACATCAAATCCATTATCTTAAAATCATCTTCATCCAGATTTTTAGAAGAATCCACTACATAAAGAATTAAATCCGCATTCTGCGCTTTATCTCTTGCCCTGTCCACACCGATTTTTTCAACAACATCTTCCGTATCCCTGATTCCCGCAGTATCCACAATATGAATACCGATTCCATCCAAATTAATAAATTGCTCCAAAACATCCCTGGTAGTTCCTGCGACATCCGTAACAATTGCTTTTTCTTCCCCCAACAGCTTATTCAATAAAGAAGATTTTCCCGCATTGGGCTTACCTAAAATAACAACCTGGATACCCTCTTTTATAATTCTGCCATTATCAAAGGTACGAATCATCTCCGATAATTCCTGCAGCAATTCGTCCACAATAACCTTCAACTTATCAGGATAACCTTCCGTACTGATATGCTCCGGATCATCCAATGCCGACTCAATAAAAGCAATTTCATAAATAATCTTTTCACGTAACTCTTTTATTTTTTCATATACCTTTCCCTTCAATTGATTAACAGAAGACTTCAAAGCATAATCATTTTCAGACTGAATCAAATCCATGACCGCTTCTGCTTTTGTCAAATCAATTCTTCCGTTTAAAAAAGCTCTCTTTGAAAACTCTCCCGGCTCCGCAGCTCTTGCTCCGTTTTTTAATACAACCTCTAAAATTTTTCGCATCACAAGCATACCGCCGTGACAATCTATCTCTACGGTATCCTCTGCCGTAAAGCTGTTAGGTCCCTTCATAATGAGAACCATAACCTCATCTATCATATCACTACCATCATAAACATATCCATAATGAACAGTATGTGTTTTCTGATTTAATAATTTTTTCTTTCCACCTTTTGACCGGTAAACCCTATCCGCAACTTTCACTGCTTCCGGTCCGCTAATCCTGACTATTCCAATTCCCGAATTAGACATCCCCGTAGCAATAGCCGCAATCGTATCTGTTCTCATAATACATACCCCTAAATCAATATTAAAAATAAATACTAAAAAATCAGTACTAAAAAAGAAACTAAAATAACAATCATAAGACAATAATCAAAAAAACCGTACGAAAAATAAATTATTATCTACTCCTTGGCAGGGGGAAAATAAAGAAAAGGCTGTCGCTGCAAATAATAAGAGGTCACAGTAAAGTTATATTTATTTCAGGAACTATCTAAAAACGTCAGCGTTTGATCTTCGTCCTTTGCAGATTTACCTGCTGCTGCGTTTTTAGCCAAGCGCAAATACCCTAAAGGGTATAAACTCATCCCTGAAATAAATATAAGCTTTACGCCGACCTCTTATTATTTACAGCGACAGCCTTTTCTTTATTTTCCTCCACACCAAGAAGTAAATAATCAATTTAAAACTACTTCTTCAAAGTAACAACAACCTTCCTATAAGGTTCATCCCCTTCACTATGGGTTGTCACATACTTATCATTCTGCAACACAGAATGAATAATTCTTCTTTCATAAGGATTCATAGGCTCCAAAGAAACAGGACGTCTGGTTCTCTTTACTTTATAGGAAATATTTTTTGCAAGATTTTCAAGTGTTTCTTTTCTTCTCTGCCTGTAATTTTCCGTATCAATCTTTACACGGATATAATCATCTACATCCTTATTTACTACTAAAGAAACAAGATACTGTAAAGAATCAAGAGTCTGTCCTCTTTTACCTATTAATACGCCCATTTCATCTCCGGATAAATCAATATCCAGAGTATTTTCAATATCATCATACTTTGCATCAATCACAACAGCAAGATTCATGGATTTAAAAATATCGGAAAGAAAATCCTTTGCTTTTATATCGATCGTTTTTTCTTCTTCCTTTATTTTTGCTTTAATAATAGCAGGCTTTGCATTAATACCTAAAAATCCGCTGGAACCTTCCTGTACTACTTCATATTCCAACTTATCACTGGTAACAGAAAATTTCTGGCATGCTTCTGTTATAGCGTCAGAAACTGTTTTTGCGGAAACTTCAACAAATTCCATAAAGCATATCCTCCCTACTTTGAACTATTCTTTTCATTATACTCTCTTACCATATTTGCTTTTGCCGTAATACTTCCCGGCTTTGCACTTAAATTTTTTCTCTTTGCTTCTTCAATTAATTCATCTTTTTCTTTCTGAGTCATACCGTTATCATAATTCGCCAGAGCCTTTGTCCTGATGCCTGCATTTCTGATAACAACTGAAGAATCAACTTCTTTTTTAACCTTTTTCGATGCCTTTTCCTGATTCTTTTTAATCAATTCATCAAAATCGATTTTATCAATATGCTTATTGATAGCAATCTGCTGAATACATCTGATTACAGAACCTGCCACCCAGTAGATTCCCATACCTGCAGGTAAAGTAAAACACAAAACTGCCGACATGATAGGCATGGTATAATTCATCATCTTCATGGAAGCCATCATAGTGTTAGCTGTTTCATTTCCACTACTCTGGTTTGTATTAGCCTGAGGCATCAATTTCACACTTAAAAACTGAGATAAAGCTGCCAAAATAGGAACAAGTACCGCTCCTATTACTAAAAGATACTGCCCTGTACTTACCCCTTCCTTCATGGTATACCATGGAGAATTTGCAATATTTAATCCTAAAAAGTTATTATACTCATTTAAAGTATCGTAGGTTGACTGCACTAAAGACGAAACTGACGGAAATTGGTCCTTTAAAGACATCCATTCTGCTGTAGAAGCTTTATTCAAAACATCTATAAAGGTATTTTTCATCATTTCGCTTCCTGCAACAAAGCCCTCGTTGGAAAACTGCTTTGAAAAATACGAAGCATTGCTGAAAGTCTGCAAAAATTCCGATGAACCGGCCAAAGATGATAATTTATCCACTAAACTGATAAATACATCCTTTACTGCAGGTACATAAGCCGGAATATTATAAACCACTCTGTACAATGCAAGTAATATAGGAAACTGAATCAAGAGCTGTACACAACTTCCTGTAGGAGAAACGCCATACTTTTTGTAGACTTCCTTCTGCTCCTCATTCATGGCCATAATGGAATCATTATCTTTTTTACCTTCGTATTTTTTTGTAATAGCTTGTAATTCAGGACTCATTTTTGCCTGAAGCTTGGAAAATTTCTGCTGTTTGATAGTAAGAGGCATCATACAAAGATAAATAACCAATGTAAATATAATAATGGATAAACCGATATTAGGAATGCCTATCTTATTTAAAACGGTAAAAATGCCACTCATCAAATATCCAAGCAAAGTAGCAACAGGTCCTATAATAAATGTAGAGGTTTTTGTTAATAAAATTCCTGACATTTTTTCCTCCTGGATTATTATGGAACGGGATCATACCCGCCTTTTGAAAAAGGATTACATCTCAATATTCTCCATGCGGCCAACATACCGCCCTTTAATGCCCCGTATTTTTCTATAGCTTCCAGACCGTATTGGGAACAGGTGGGAGTATAAGGACATTTGGTAGATTTCATTGGAGAAATATATTTTCTGTAAAATTTAATAATTAAAATAAAAATTTTCTTCATATCAAATTTCTGACGAAGCTTCTTTTTTCATAACACCATGAAGCTTTAAAAGATGTAATAAAGCACTTTCCATTTCATGATAAGAAATAGAAGCAGCGCTGTTTCTTGCTATGACTACTATGTTTAAACCACTATTAAACATATCTTCATGTAGTCTGTAACTTTCGCGGATCAATCTTGCCAGGCGATGCCTTACAATACTGTTTCCGACTTTTTTACTAACAGAAATCCCGAGGTAATTTTTATCCTGATTGTTTTCTAACACATAAATTACCAAATATTTATTCGCATAGGATTTACCCTTTTTATAGACCTCCCGGAATTGTCCGTTTTTTTTGAGTGACTCCGAAAAATTCATAATTAAATTCTTCCTTAATGTATATTCAGAGAAAAATAGGCCACAAAACTGCGGCCTAAGCGGATAATCTTTTTCTACCTTTAGCTCTTCTGGCTGCCAAAACTTTTCTTCCGCCCGGAGTACTCATTCTGGCTCTGAAACCATGAACCTTACTTCTCTGTCTTCTTTTAGGCTGAAATGTCATCTTCATAAACAATACACCTCCCTTTCTTCGTTAGAAACAATCATTACGATTATATTGGAAGAAATCCCATAAGTCAAGCCGTTTTAAGCGCATTTTTCCTATTTTTAAAAAGTACAATTTTTATACAATTTTTTTCGAAATAATTTTTTTCAACATTTTGTGTAAATAATTTTCTTAATATCAAGATATTGAAAAAATAAATTTCAATGTTCATAAATATTTACTTTACATAAAATATCCACATTTTGTGAATTTTTTGTGGATAACTGTTCATTTTTACTCTTTATCCTTTAATTTTTTTTAACAAGTCCTATAAAATCAATCTTTTCATTGTTTATAATTCAAAAAAACTTATTCACATATTCCACATCAATTATAAAAGATATGTAAACTGTTCATAATTTTGAACAATTATTTGTGGAAAAATTTGAAGTTTGAAATTTACAAGTTTTTCGTTTAATATTATAAGGGATATCTTTTTGGATGTTTTTCATAAAAGGAGTTATTAAGAATGAGTGAAATATCAGAAAAATGGGAAGAAATTAAAGAAATCATAAAAAAGGAATATGAATTAACAGATGTATCCTACAATACCTGGATAAAGCCTCTTAAGTTTTATAAAGAAGAGAATAATACTGTTATCATTCTGATTCCTTCTGATCAGGCTCATGCAGTAAATTACATTACAAATAAGTACAAAAATTTTTTTCAGGTTTCCATATCCGAAATTTTTAATAAAGAATATCAGGTTTCCTTCTTATTAGAAAAGGATGTTGAAAAAAAAGATGATTTAATTGAAAAATCTAATGTGTACAATATTAACAATATAAATGCAAATCTGAATCCAAAATACAATTTTGATACTTTTGTTGTAGGAAGCAATAATAAATTTGCCCATTCCGCTGCCCTGGCTGTAGCGGAGTCTCCGGGAGAAGCTTACAATCCTCTTTATTTATATGGAGGAGCGGGTCTGGGCAAGACCCACTTAATGCATTCCATCGGACACTTTATTTTAGAGCAGAATCCTGACAAAAAAGTACTCTACATTAACAGTGAAGAATTTACTAACGAAGTGATTGAATCCATACGAAGCGGTAACGCTGCCGCCATGACTAAATTACGGGAAAAATACAGAACCGTAGATGTCCTTTTGCTGGACGATGTACAATTTATAATAGGAAAGGAAAGCACCCAGGAAGAATTTTTTCATACTTTTAACGTATTACATACAGCAGGAAAACAGATTATTCTTTCATCCGATAAACCTCCTAAGGAAATGGAAACCTTAGAGGAACGCTTTCGTTCCAGATTCGAATGGGGATTAATAGCGGACATACAGCCCCCTGATTATGAAACCCGTATGGCAATATTGCGCAAAAATGCCGAAGTCTATGAAAGAAGCATTGATGATGAAGTCATCAAATACATCGCTACAAATGTAAAATCCAATATTCGTGAATTGGAAGGCGCCTTAAGAAAAGTAATTGCCGCTTCCAGATTAAACAATACAGATTTAAATTTACAGCTTGCGGAGGATGCATTAAAGGATATCATTTATCCCGAAGCTCCAAAAGAAATCACGCCATCTTTTATTATCAAAGTAGTTGCGGATCATTTTGGTATTTCTCCCGACGACATTGTATCTAAGAAGAGAAACACGGAATTTGTTATACCCAGACAGATTTGTATGTATATGATAAGAGAATATACCGCTACCTCTTTGGAATCCACAGCAAAGATACTAAATAAAAAAGACCATACCACGGTTATCCACGGTATCAACAAAATAAAAGAAGAAATGAATAAAAACAGTGATATAAAAAATAAAGTGGATATTATTAAAAAGAAGATAAGTGTATAACTTTTTCATTTTCCACAAAAAAATATTTTATATTCACATAGTTATGCGTAGTAATTTAACTTTAAAAATGCTATAATAGATAAGGTTATGAACATATTCACATCTATTATTATTAATACGTTTAAAATTAATATTTTTATATAACATCGCGCGTGTAAAAACCGGTTATATTTCCATGGAGGGAGTTATACACATTATGAAGCTTATTTGTAAAAAAGCAAATCTTTTAAACGGAGTTCAGATAGTAAGCAAAGCCGTTCCCGGTAAAACAACCATGCCTATTCTCGAGTGTATTCTGATCGATGCATCCAAAGGAGAAATAAAATTAACTGCAAATGATATGGAACTTGGTATAGAAACCAAAATTGATGGCGATATTTTAGAAAAGGGTATTATTGCACTGGATGCCAAAATTTTTCTTGAAATCGTGCGTAAGCTTCCTGATAACATGATTACAATTGAAACAGACAGTTATTTAAATGTTGTCATTACCTGTGAGAAAGCTAAGTTTAATATTGTGGGCAAAAGTGGAGAAGATTTTTCCTATCTTCCCGAAATTGAAAAAGATAACAGCATCGTTATCAGTCAGTTTACTCTGAAAGAAGTCATCAGGCAGACTATATTTTCCATTGCTGATAATGAAAATAACAAACTGATGACCGGAGAATTATTTGAAATAGAAAATAACAACATGAAGGTTGTTTCTCTTGACGGACATCGTATTTCATTGCGCAATATTGAATTAAAGGATAATTACGATCATATCAAGGTTGTAGTTCCCGGCAAGACATTAAATGAAATCAGTAAGATTTTAATAGGGGAAGCAGATAAGGATGTTGTAATTTATTTTACCGACAAGCATATTTTATTTGAGTTTGATGAGACTGTTGTATTATCAAGGCTGATTGAAGGAGAATATTTTAAAATCGAACAAATGCTCTCTACGGATTATGAGACAAAAATGATCATTAACAAAAAAGAATTTTTAAATTGTATAGACAGGGCTACTCTTTTAGTAAAAGAAGGAGAAAAGAAGCCCATTATCATCAATGTGACTGATGAGGATGTGGAACTTAAAATTAATTCCACTATCGGTTCCATGAATGAAAACATTGATATTGTAAAAGAAGGTAAGGATATTATGATTGGATTTAATCCCAAATTCCTTATTGATTCTTTAAAAGTAATAGATGATGAAGAAATTAACATTTATATGGTCAATCCGAAAGCTCCTTGTATTATAAGAGATGACCATAACAGTTATCTTTATCTGATTCTTCCGGTTAACTTTACGGTTTCAAATTAATAAAAAGAAGGTTATTATGGTTTATAAAATTAAATTAAGAGATGATTATATAAAACTTGGTCAGGCTTTGAAGGCTGCAGGTCTTGTTGAATCAGGTGTTGATGCTAAAATGGCTGTTTTGGACGGACTTGTCTGTGTTAATGGAAATACAGAACTTCAAAGAGGCAAAAAATTATATGATGGGGATATTGTTTCCTACGATGGGGAAACAATTATGATTGAAAAGTAAATTTACAATATTGTAATACATAGGTAAAAAAGTTGATTATAAAATCATTAGAATTAGAAAATTTCAGAAATTATGATTCTCTTCATCTCAATTTTGATGAAGGTACTAACATTTTATACGGAAATAATGCTCAGGGAAAAACAAATGTGTTAGAAGCCATTTATGTTTCGGCTACGACGAAATCCCATAAAGGAAGCAAAGATAAAGAAATCATTAATTTTTCTAAAGAAGAAGCTCATATCAGGACTTTTCTTTCTAAAGGTGATATCGACTATCGCGTTGATATGCACCTTCGAAAAAGCAAATCCAAAGGAATTGCAGTGAATGGGCAAAAATTAAAAAAAGCTGCTCAACTGCTTGGCCTTCTGAATGTTGTTTTTTTCTCTCCGGAAGATTTATCCATTATTAAAAACGGTCCATCAGGCAGAAGAAGCTTTGTAGACATGGAGCTTTGTCAGCTTGATAAGTATTATTTATACAATTTAAATCAGTATAATAAAATTATTAACCAGAGAAACAAGCTTTTAAAGGATTTTTATTTTAATTCTGATTTAAAAGATACAATTACCATATGGGACAGCCAGCTGGTTTCCTATGGAAAGCAGATCATAGAAGCAAGGGTCAGATTTATAGACCAGTTAAATTCCATGATAGAACAGATTCACAAAAATCTTTCCGGTGGAGTAGAAACATTGAAAATTATATATGAACCGGATGTAAGCTGTGAAGATTTTGAACATAAAATTTCTTTAAATATGGATAAAGACATTAAATCAAAATTTACCGGTGTAGGTCCCCACAGAGATGATTTTGCTTTTCTGGTAAATGATATCGATATACGCAAATTCGGTTCCCAGGGACAACAGAGGACAGCTGCTTTATCATTGAAGCTGGCTGAGATTGAATTGGTAAAACAGATAGCAAAGGATAATCCTGTATTATTACTTGATGATGTCTTAAGTGAATTGGACAGCAACAGACAAAATTATTTATTAAACAGTATAGGAGATATTCAGACGATTATTACCTGTACCGGTTTAGATGAATTTGTAAACAACAGATTCGAAATTAATAAGGTTTTTAAAGTTGTGGATGGAACAATAGAAGGAGGAAGATAATGGGTACAGATTATGAAAATGAGGAGCAGAATGCTGAATATGGCGCCGATCAGATTCAGATTTTAAAAGGTCTTGAAGCAGTAAGAAAAAGACCGGGTATGTATATAGGCTCCACATCTGTAAGAGGTCTTCATCATTTAGTATATGAAATTGTGGATAATGCCGTGGATGAAGCTTTGGCAGGCTTTTGTGATACCATCAAAGTAAGTATTAACAAAGGGAATACCATCACGGTTGAAGATAACGGAAGGGGTATTCCTGTAGGTATTAATCATGATTCCGGAAAAACAGCTGTTGAGGTAGTATTTACCATTCTTCATGCAGGCGGTAAATTCGGCGGTGGAGGATATAAGGTATCCGGAGGTCTCCATGGCGTAGGTGCGTCTGTTGTAAATGCTCTTTCGGAATGGCTGGAAGTGGAAATATGCAGAGAGGGAAATATCTACAAACAGCGTTATGAAAGAGGAGATGTTTCTTATCCTTTGGAAGTAGTGGGAAGCTGCTCTGAAGAAAAAACAGGGACAAAGGTAACTTTTAAGCCTGATGATGAAATTTTTGAAACAACCATATATGAATTTGATATTTTAAAACAGCGTCTCAGGGAAATGGCATTTTTAACCAAGAATTTAAGAATCGAGCTTTATGACTTAAGGGAAGAAGAACCTGTTGAGAGAGTATTTCATTATGAAGGCGGTATCAAAGAATTTGTTACTTATTTAAATAACAGCAAGCAGCCTCTTTATAATGACGTTATGTATTTTGAGGGAACAAAGGATAATGTTTATGTTGAAGTGGCGATGCAGCATAATGATTCTTATAACGAAAGTATATTCAGTTTTGTAAATAACATAAATACGCCTGAGGGAGGAACCCAGCTTACCGGTTTCAGAAATGCTCTTACCAAAACCTTTAATGATTATGCCAGAGCCAACAAGCTTTTAAAAGAAAGTGAAGCAAATTTATCAGGCGAAGATATCAGAGAAGGATTGACGGCGATTGTTTCCATAAAAATAGAAAATCCTCAGTTTGAGGGTCAGACTAAACAAAAGCTTGGAAATTCAGAAGCCCGCGGTGCAGTGGAAAGCGTAGTCAGCGAACAGCTTACTTACTTTTTAGAGCAGAATCCTTCAATTGCAAAAATAATATGTGAAAAATCCCTGCTTGCCCAGAGGGCAAGAGAAGCGGCAAGAAAAGCCAGGGATTTAACCCGTAGAAAAACTGCTTTGGAAGGTATGAGCCTTCCCGGAAAGCTTGCTGATTGTTCAGACAAAAATCCTGAAAATTGTGAAATTTATATTGTAGAGGGAGATTCCGCCGGCGGTTCCGCAAAAACTGCAAGAAGCCGTGCAACCCAGGCTATTCTTCCTTTAAGAGGTAAAATATTAAATGTAGAAAAAGCAAGGCTTGACAGAATTTATGGAAATGAAGAGATAAAGTCCATGATAACTGCTTTTGGTACGGGAATCCATGAGGATTTTGATATTACAAAGCTTCGTTATCATAAAATCATTATTATGACGGATGCCGACGTGGACGGAGCTCATATTGCTACCTTGATGCTTACCTTTATTTACCGGTTTATGCCGGAATTGATAAAACAGGGTTATGTATATTTAGCGCAGCCTCCTCTTTATAAACTGGAGAAAAATAAAAAAGTATGGTATGCCTACAGCGATGAAGAGCTAGACGGTATTTTAAACGAAGTAGGACGAGATCAGAATAACAGAATCCAGCGTTATAAAGGTCTTGGAGAAATGGATGCAGACCAGCTTTGGGAAACTACCATGGATCCGGAAAAGAGAGTTTTATTAAAGGTTACCATGGATGAAGAAGCCGAGACGGAAATTGATTTGACCTTTACAACCCTGATGGGGGATAAGGTTGAACCGAGACGTATATTTATTGAAGAAAACGCCAAGTTTGTTAAAAATCTGGATGTTTAATCAATAATTATTAATGAATGATTTTTAATAAAGATAATAGAAGCTTTATTAAAAAATATATTATCCAACAGTTTTTAATTAGTATGAAAATATGAGTTTTTAAATTTCTATTTTCAGAAACGGAGAAAAAATGGACGATCAGATTTTTGATAAGGAATATGACAAGGTTAAACATGTGGATTTGAAGAAAACCATGGAAACATCATATATTGATTATGCCATGAGCGTTATCGCTTCCCGTGCCCTTCCCGATGTAAGGGATGGTCTGAAGCCGGTTCAGCGAAGAGTTCTCTATTCCATGATTGAATTAAATAACGGTCCCGATAAACCGCATCGTAAAAGCGCGCGTATCGTCGGCGATACCATGGGTAAATATCATCCTCATGGAGACAGTTCCATTTATGGAGCCTTGGTTAATATGGCTCAGGAATGGTCTTTCCGTTATCCTTTAGTTGACGGTCACGGAAACTTTGGTTCTGTCGATGGGGATGGCGCGGCTGCCATGCGTTATACGGAAGCAAGGCTTTCCAAAATTTCCATGGAGCTGTTAGCAGATATTAACAAAGATACTGTTGATTTTGTTCCCAACTTCGATGAAACAGAAAAAGAGCCTTCTGTACTTCCCAGCCGTTATCCCAATCTTTTGGTAAACGGTACTACGGGTATTGCCGTAGGTATGGCAACAAATATACCTCCTCATAATTTGAGGGAAGTCATATCCGCTGTTGTTAAAATTATTGATAATAAAATAGAAGAAAACAGGGAAACGGATATAGAAGAACTGTTAAAAATCGTAAAAGCCCCTGATTTTCCTACCGGCGGCGTTATTTTGGGAACTGCCGGAAGTGAAGAAGCTTACAGAACGGGAAGAGGTAAAGTAAGGGTACGCGCGGTTACCAATATAGAAACTCTCCCTAACGGTAAAAGCAGTATTATTGTAACGGAACTTCCCTATATGGTTAATAAGGCAAATCTGATTTTGAAGATTGCCGAAATGGTAAAAAATAAAAGATTAGACGGCATTACAGACTTAAGGGATGAATCCAGCCGTGAAGGAATGAGAGTTGTTATTGAACTTCGCAAGGATGTAAATGCAAATGTCATATTAAATCATTTGTATAAGCATACACAGCTGCAGGATACTTTTGGTGTTATTATGTTAGCATTGGTTAACAATGAACCGAAGGTGTTAAATCTTCTTGATATGCTGAAGCATTATTTAAATCATCAAAAGGAAGTCGTAACCAGGAGAACAAAATACGATTTAAATAAAGCAGAAGAAAGAGATCATATTTTACAGGGATTGTTAATTGCCCTGGATAATATTGATGAAGTTATTAAAATCATCAGAAGCAGCTCCAATACCCAGGCTGCAAAGGATAGTTTAATAGAGAGATTCGGCTTAACCGAAGTTCAGGCTCAGGCTATTGTAGATATGCGTTTACGTGCTCTTACCGGTCTGGAAAGAGAAAAGCTGGAAAATGAACATAAAGAATTACTGGAAAAAATCGCTTATTTAAAATCTATTCTTGCTAATGAAAATGAATTATTAAAGGTTATCAGAGAAGAAATCATTATTATATCCGACAAATACGGCGATGATCGAAGAAGTAAAATCGGTTATGATGAATTTGATATTTCCATGGAGGATTTGATTCCTTTGGAAAATACAGTAATTGCCATGACCAGCTTAGGCTATGTAAAGCGTATGACTGTAGATAATTTTAAAGTACAGCACCGTGGAGGGAAAGGCATCAAAGGTATGCAGACCATAGAAGATGATTATATAGAAGATCTTCTTATGACTACAACCCATAATTATATTATGTTCTTTACCAATTACGGACGCACTTACAGATTAAAAGCATATCAGATTCCTGAAGCGGGAAGGAATGCAAGGGGAACTGCGATTGTAAATCTGCTGCAGTTGAATCCCGGAGAAAAAATTTCGGCTGTCATTCCGATTGAGGATTATGAAGCCAAAAGAAATCTCTTTATGGTTACAAAGAACGGTATCGTTAAGAAAACACCTCTTCATGAATTTAAGAATATCCGCAAAAACGGACTGGCGGCTATTAATATCAGAGAAGATGATGAACTGATTGAAGTAAAGAGTACAGATGCTTCCAGTGAAATTTTCTTAGTTACCAAAAAAGGAATGTGTATCTGCTTTAAAGAAACGGATGTAAGAGCTACCGGAAGAAGTTCCATGGGAGTCATCGGCATGAATCTTTCCAAGGACGATGAAATTGTGGGAATGCAGCTTGAACATCAGGGAGAAACTTTATTGATCGTATCCGAAAAAGGAATGGGAAAAAGAACTTATTTAAGTGAGTTTCATGTCCAGAACCGCGGCGGTAAAGGTGTCAGATGTTATAAAATCATCGAGAAAACAGGCGATGTGATCGGCGTGAAGGCAGTAAATGATGATCATGAGATTATGATGATCACTGATGAAGGCATAATTATCCAGATTGCCATGGACGATGTTTCCATTCAGGGAAGAAATACCTCCGGCGTAAAGCTGATGAATCTTGATGAGGATGTGAAAATTGCCCAGATTGCCAAGGTGAGGGAAAAAATTTCCGGGGAAGATGGGGAATTGGAGATTGAAGAAGATTCGGAAGAAGCAGAATTAGACGAGGAATTTTCTGATGAAAGCAAAGAGTAGAAATATTTAATAATAATAATCAGAGGATATCGAGGCTGTAAAAAATTTTGTGTCTATGGGTAAAAATCTTTTTTGATAAAAATTAGATATGTAGACATTTGCTGTCGAATCGTATTGGTTTTATGTTGTCGAATTTCTTCCTTGATAATAGTATTGCCAGTCTGCTTATGTTTATACATGTATTTTGATTTTTCTGCATACCAATCAGGC
>Ga0209064_1000460_pt1 | contig 91763 bp, 78 predicted proteins | sample Inofromicrocosms_FD_187498 | JGI IMG/M metagenome (GOLD analysis project Ga0209064, IMG submission 187498) | Mouse cecum microbial communities from Vienna, Austria - Inoculum for glucosamine and mucus D2O microcosms (SPAdes) (version 2) | ecosystem: Host-associated > Mammals > Digestive system >...
ATCTATTACTCTTTTGTCGGCAAGGTAGAATTGCCCGACTAAAGCCCGACCCGTCCGGCAGTCAGCCGGACAGGGAACGGCAAAATTTTTTACACTTCTTTTACTTCTTTATCCCACATGAGCAAAGGGAAAAGGTGATAAAGTCGAAGTTTGTACTGGAAGAAGACAGGAAGAAGCCAATGAGCATGGATTTGGAATCGGGATTCCCTTGTTCCCAAAACTGTCAAAAAAATTCCAAATCTGTAAGAATTATAAAAATAAGAGACCAAGATGCCGATAAATAAACGAAAACAAATTTTTTGGGCAAACCGCCAGAGCATTGTAAGCTGCAAAGAAAGGAGGAAAGGTGTAAAATGAAGGAGGAAAAGGCGATAGGGCAAAAGCTTACAGAGGCCCATGCCAACAGTGGAAAAATTTTGCTGCGGACTGCACTTCGCATTTTGCTGGCTGGGGTCATCATACTGGCCGGTGTGAGGGGAAACCCGCCGCAGGGGAAGCCTGTCAGTCTTCTGGCTGGTTTTTTGGCAGTGCTTATCGCTTTAGGCGCTGCAGTGTGGGTATTTTTTCCTATGATTCATTGGAGGGATTGTGTGCTGTTTTATGAAAACGGCATTGTGGCTGGCGGAAGAAAATGGACTTTAGACGAACTGGGAGAGATTTCCTTTAAGGATATAAGGTCCAGCTATTCGGTATTTTCCCGGACTTATATGTGCACGGCAGTGAGGAATTTCGATATGACGTATATAAAAGACGGGAAAATGAATTTTAACCGTGCATATTTTGATACGCTCTAGTATTCTGTATCGAAATTCCTTGTGTAAATATTCTGGTCTATTTTCCCGATAGCACATGTCAAAAATGCTCATCGTAGCACCACTACGATTCCGCTTTTGACATGCACTCTCGAAAAAATATCCTCAGAAATTTGCACAGGAACTTCAAGTACGGAGTACTAGTCTGGCTGGCGAATGGTGCTAGAATTCTCATATGCGGGTTTAAGGATAGTTAAGTAGAGTGTACAGGAAAGAAATGAGAACTGGAGGAAAAGGAGAGAAATTATATGACAAATTATATTATTATCGGGGTTGTGGCAGTTGTAATTCTTTTTGTGATTGTATATATAAAGATGACAATTGACGAGAAAAAGGGGGCAAACAGTGAAGAAAAGCAGAAGGTAAAGGATATTGTGAAAAAGGTGGTGCCAAACAGCGAAGCTTATACAGCAGCCTATGGTACCAGGGAAGAATATTCCTTTGGCGGAGGCGGAAGAACTGTGACTTCTACCACGAAATACTGGTACTATGGCGTGGCATTTAAACCGGGAGATTTGTATCTGGTGCCGTTGTCTTTTGAAGGCGGAGATGTCAGCTATAGCGAGCCGCTCCATTTCCAGAAGGGTGATCTGGGTATGGCGGAGACAAAGAACGGCCTGCTTGTTTTGTATGGCAAAGACAGGAAAGAATTGATGAATCTTTTCGTGGTAGCCAGCAATACCAAGGAGGATAAGTATCATCCGGTGAACATCCAGCAGAAGGAAGAGGCGGAAGCTTTTGCACGGTTTGCCCAGGCTTTTGCTCAGGATGTCAACGCGGCGAATGGCATTACCGATATTAAGGCGGCGAAGAAGGAAGCGCGGAAGAATGGGTAGGATGTTGCTCCAGGACGAAGAAAACGGAAATATTGAATCCCGGGCAAGGGGATGAATTGTGAACTCAAGAAGCTGATATAGAAGCGGCAGGGAGGTGGCGTTTATGTGCCATTCCCTTGCCGCTTTTAATCTCCGGAATTTTTAAATATTAATCTGTGTAAATCGTACTTCCGTTTTTGGGAAAATATACCATATCGTTGTGTGAAAAATCCTGCCTTTTCTGGCGAATTACCCTATCGAATGACAATTTTATTTAACAGAAATGTCAAAATGGATAAAATATGTATAATAATACCCAAGGAGAAGGAAATAAGATATGGAGAAAAGCGGAAGAAAAATTGAATGAATGTACTACAACTGCCATCAGCAATGCCCTGCATCTAAGCCGAAACCTGACTTCCCAATATTTGAATGGATTGCTGGAAAAGGCGGATCAGGGAGTCTTATTTATCAGCAACGCTTCATCCCTGGGAATGGAATGCCAGAAAAAAATAGCGGAATATCTGGAGCGGAGGGCGTATGGGAATCCCGGGCAGAAGGAGAAAAAACTGTCCAGGGCAAGGCTGATTTTCTCGGTCACACCGGAATTACATATGCACATGAACAAAGAACTGCTGACTCAGATTCCGGTAGTGTGCGATATCCCTTCTTTGCAGAACCGCAGGCCGGAAGAAAAGGAAATGCTGATTATGAAATTTTTCCGGGATGAGGAGGAGGCGCTGAAACGGGATATTCAGGTGAGCAACCAGGTGTTCCGGGCGTTAATGGACTACTTGTTTCAGGAAAATATTTCACAGTTGAAAAATTGCATTAAAGTAATATGCGCCAATGCATTTTTCCGCCAGGAAAATGAAAAAAAGATGAAGGTGCTGCTCTATCATCTGCCAGAATCCATGCTGGCACAGACGGATTTGGAGTCGTTATATTAGAGGATTATAGGCTGTAGTTTCAAAAATAACTTATCAAAAAATAGATTTTAATTAACAAACTTTGAAAAACAGTTAACAAATGTTGACAAGATAGAATACCCTGGATAAAATAGAATCACTTTCAAAAGGAGAGTTGTATTATGCAGGCAGATGATTTGAAAAATTAGTGGCAGATATTTGCAATAAACAATCGGAATCGCAAAATATAGAAGTAAAAGCTGCCGTACAGGGATGCCCTACTCGTCTTTTTGATACATTGTCTTCGTTTTCTAACCAGGATGAAGGCGGCGTAATTGTTTTTGGCTTAGAAGGGAAAGAGGGATTTTCTATAAAAGGGGTCTATGATTCCCAGGATTTGCAAAAAAGGGTCACCGAGCAATGTAAACAGATGGAACCTTCCGTCCGTGCATTGTTTACAATTTGTGAAATAGGAGGAAAAGTTATTGTTTCTGCGGAGATTCCGGGACGATATCAGAACTATAGATAATTCGAAAATGCAGCTGGTCGATGAGAGTCGGATGAAAAATTATATGGATGCAGTAAAAGCCGAAAGAAAAAATCTTGCGGATAATGTTTCGCAGGAAGAAATTTTGGAACTGATGGGGATTACTGCGGAAGGTGTTCCCACGCTTGCCGGCCTTATGACTTTTTCAAAATACCCGCAGACTTACTTTCCCCAATTATGTATTACAGCGGTGGCCCTTCCCGGAACGGAGATGGGGACTGTTGGAGATGGTGGAGAGCGGCAAGCTGAAACTCATTTTGCCGGAAAAACCAAAGAGTTCAAAACAGAAATATGTGAAAGTATAGCAATAGATAAATCAGTGAATTCCCATAAAAAGATGGGAGGATTGGAGCACTTATGAATTTCTTAGAAGAACGTATACAAAAAGATGGGATAGTAAAGGAGGGCAATGTGCTAAAGGTGGACAGTTTCCTGAACCACCAGATGGACATCGAGCTGTTCGAGCAGATGGGGCAGGAATTCGCCTGCCGGTTCAAAGATGCCCAAATTGACAAAATACTCACCATCGAGGCTTCGGGAATCGGGATTGCCTGTATTGCGGCCAGGTATTTCGGCGTACCGGTAGTGTTCGCGAAAAAGGCAAAGAGCGTGAACCTGGAAGGGGAGATGTACATAGCGGAAGTGGAGTCCTTTACCCATAAATGTAAGAATCAGGTTATTGTATCCAGGAAATATCTGTCAAAAGGAGAGCATATTTTAATCATCGATGATTTCCTGGCCAACGGATGCGCACTGCAAGGGCTGATTTCCATCGTAAAGGAAGCCGGGGCCACGGTGGAGGGGATTGGCATTGCCATAGAAAAAGGTTTCCAGGTGGGCGGCAGGGTAATCAGGAATCTGGGCTATCATCTGGAATCCCTGGCGATTATAGAGGACATGGACGCGGCTTCAGGGGAAATTACGTTCCGGGAGCAGCAGTAAGGGGCTAAAAGGAATTCACCGTTATTTCCGCGATGCAGTACTAGGTTATTGACTACCACTGCTTCCAGGTCATATAAATAATGGCAGATAGAATGAGGGTAGCCCAAACCGCGATGCGGGTGATGCGGCTAAGTGCGGCAGCCCGGGAATTTTCAGGATACAGCCTTCCGCTGTCGGACAGCCCTATGGCAATATATATGAGACAAACTACAATATACCGGAAATCGCTGCTGCAGGTATAGGGATATTTGATGGAAAAAGCAGCAAAACTGAGCAAAAAGGCCAGATAACCGCCGGAGAGGAAGAGGGCTTCCTGCTGCTGGGGGGCGGTTGTTGTGGCCATTTTTGGTTTAGCAACTTTATTTCCCCACTTTTGATATTGGATAGCAAAGAAGAGAATGGCGCTTGCCAGGGCGGTGAGGATAGCGAGGGGGTATACGAACCGGCACAGCATCAGCGGAAGGCCGGACAGCTCGGTAGGGTAGACTTCCGCGAACAGGGAAGTCTGGAACATGATGACCCAGGTATTGTGAATCACATCCCCGCTTAACGGATGAAAGGGGAAGGAAAAATGCCAGTGGGAGAATGCAGGGATTCCGATTCTGGCCCAGATGCTGTAATTTCCGGTATACATCACAGAGGCCTCGGTTGCGGAAGAGATACCGGGCTTTACGTGAAACAGTATCAGATTGCGTATAATCCAGGATAGTCCTATGGAGCCTGAAACGAGGGCAAACAGGAGATAATTTTTCGCTGCCATCCAGAATTTTTTTGGGAAACTCCCTTCCCGGAGACGTATTGTGCGGATAAAGTCAAGCAGGAAAAGCAGGCCGGTAGGGAGGGCGATAATGGCCGTGTTGATTTTGCAAAGCATGCCAAAACCGATGGAGAGAGCGATGAAAATAAGGTTTTTCAGCGATTTATCCCTAATCCAGCATAAAACGGTATAGATGCAGCAGGCTAACAGTAAAGTGGAAAGCATGTCATTGTTGATGCTGCCTGACATGATGGTCAGGGAGGGGTGCAGGGCGATGAGAAGCAGCCCTGTAAAAAGGGAGTTGCCGCATGCACCCGTTTTTTTCAGGATTCGGTAGGTAAGGAGCATAAGCAGGCCGGAATAGAGAAGCGGCAGGGCCTGCAGATTTTCAAAAGCCAGGTCTTCGGGCATGCCAAGGGAAGTAAGGAAAATCAACCAGATGCCGGAGAGGGCATAATGAAGCGGAGGATGGTAATAGGAAAAAAGCTGGTAAGGATTCATATCCGGCAGCTTGCGGAATTTATAAATATATTCGATATAACCGATATGTCCGGGGTTTATCTGGCTGGTGGCGATGCCGGTATAAACCCCTTCGTCATGCTGCCTGTCGTACAGGCCCGATAACAGCACGTAGCAGCAGTGAAATATCATGCCTGCCGCAATAATTATCCACACGATTCTTTCCTCTGTCAGTTTCCCCTTTTTATGCAGAAAAAGTAATAGAAGCAAAAGAAAGAGAAGCATCAAAAAGGTGCCGTTCCATATGTATCTGCGAGGAACTTGGGCCAATGCCGGGATGCCTTGCATAAGGACGGTGAGGAAGCAAAAGAAAAGGACTGTTATTAGAATAAAAGGTTGGATTTTTTTCTCTTGTAAATTCATGATATTGGATGAAGCCTTTCTTTAGGTTGTATTGGTAAATAAAACCTTGTAATAGTTTTACAAAGGTATTATAGCATAATTTCATTTTTTTTTGTATAATGAACTAGAAATGAAAACGGACGGAAGGAAAAGTAGATTAGGTATGGAAATGGATAGCAGAAATAGAAGCAATGGCAGCGGGCAAAACGGTGGGGCGGAAAATCAATGGAAGAGGGGAAAGCTTAGGAAGTGGACACCTGTTTTGCTTATTTTAGCGGCGGTATTGGCGGCGGAAATTTTAGTATGTAATTTTTCGGCGTGGAAAAGTTTGTTTTATGGGAACAGGGTTGTCTTTGAAAATGTGGAAATAGGAGGGGGAACCGCTATCGAAGGAAGCCCTGGGGAATATTGGGTGGAGGAAGGGATTTTTACCATACATATTTCTCAGGTAGATATGGATGTGCATAATTTGTTTTTTGCGTTTGATTTTTCGAAAAATGAGCCGGTTTCTTATACAGTGACGTTGACGGATGAGGGGAATGCTTATCCTTATTCTTTGCCGGAGAGGGTGTTGATGCCGGGAAACCGAAAATCGCTTTATACCAATTTGTACCCTTCGGGGAAGGTTGGGGAGATTGGGGTGCAGTTTGCCGTTCCGGCAGGAAGTGTGGTAACGGTGAATGGGGTTTGCGCCAATGCCCGGATTCCTTTTGTTTTCAGTATAGGGAGGGTATTGGTTATGCTGGGGGCGGCGCTGTTGCTGTATGGAACAGTTTGCCGGGAAGAATGGCAGGGCAGGAGTGCGCAAGGCCATCGGGAAAGTGCAGCTGCCGGCATGTGTACAGGAAGTAGAGGGCAGCGGGCGATAACAATGGTTGTAATATTCCTGCTGATAGGTATGGCCTGGAAGCTGGCGCATGTGAACCCTATCTGTGTGGCATCGCCCTGGCCTCATCATAAGCAGTATCAGGAACTGGCGGAGGCTATGGAGAAGGGGCATGTCTTTCTGGAACATGAACCATCGGAGGGGCTTTTGAATGCGCCGAATCCTTATGATACCATTTATCTTCAGGCAAATGGGATCGATTACCGGGCGGATTATGCTTATTATGAGGGCAAGTATTATGTTTACTTCGGGGTAGTGCCGGAACTTTTGCTGTATTTGCCCTATTATCTTCTGACAGGGGAGCATATGTTTAATTATGTGGCTGTGTTTCTGTTTTACAGCGGTTTCATCCTGGCCGTATTTGCCTTGTATTGGGAAATCATCAAAAGGTGGTTTGCCAAAGTTCCTTTTTTAGCCTATCTTTTGGTGAGTGCGCTTACGGTTTGCGGCGGTAACTATTTGTTTATTATTGCACGCCCCGATTTATATGATACGCCGATTATGGCGGCCAATATGTTCACTGTGGCCGGAATCTGGCTGTGGATAAAGGGGAAATATACATTGCAGGTAAAGGGGAGGCGGGTATGTTATTTCCTGGGCTCGCTGTGTATGGCCCTGGTGGCGGGATGCCGCCCTCAGATGCTGTTGTTTTCGTTTTTGGCCATTCCCCTGTTTTGGGATGAGGTAATACGGACAAGGGAATTGTTTGGGAAAAAGAATTTGTGGGACACTTTATGCATTTGCCTGCCCTATGTGCTGATAGCGGCCGGAGTGATGTTTTATAACGGGATCAGGTTCAGTTCCCCCTTTGACTTTGGGGCAACCTATAGCCTGACCAGCAATGATATGACGAAAAGAAGCTTTAACATGCATCAGGCCTTGCTCGGTTTATGGCACTACTTTTTACGGCCTCCGGTGGTGGAAAGCGGGTTTCCTTATTTACAAGGGGTACAAATCGAATCCGGTTCTTATATGGGGAAGCTGAATGCGGAATATACCTATGGAGGGCTTTTTGCGGGCAATGCATTTTTGTGGGTATTGCTTTGTGTGGGAAAAGCGAAGGAGAAGCTAAAGGAAAAGGGATTGTATGCCCTTGTCTGGGTGAGCGCGGCGGTATCTGTCATATTAGGGCTTGTGGATGTGACCGGGGCGGGTATTTTGCAGCGTTATATGGTGGATATGGTTTGGGGAATCTGGTTTGGATCTGTACTTACCTGGTTTGCTATGATGGAGAATGGGAAGGAAAAAGGCTGGCTGAGGACGGTCATGGTCTGTCTGGCAGTTGTCTGCCTGCTGCAGGCCGTTTATGGTTTTGGAGTGGTATTGGGAAATGGGGATTTGAGCGTTAATGTGAGGGGGAATAATCCGGAATTGTATTATTATTTGGAGGGGTTATTGCGGTTTTGATTCCCGCAGTCAACGAGCCAAGCAGCCGTGATTAAACGAACCTTTGGTTGGATTGGATAGTTGGTGCTGACTGGTGTTGCGGAAAACAAATTTCACGGGAACGAACGGCGAGTAGGGGAAAAGTCTTTCCCTGCCCTGGTTGTCTGTGCACACGGGCGTCTAAATGAAATGTGTCAGCAAGCTGACGGACGCCCGGCGCACGAGTAGGGGAAGATGGAACTTCCCTACTCGATTTGACCCAAAATTATGATAGGGGAACTGACGGCGGGGTCAGTGAAGGGATAGTATCCTGTTATACAGGGGGATTATACGATAGTAACGGCATGCATTAATGAGGAATTTGTGCAGATTCAAAGGGAGGAAAATAGGAAATTACACGGGACCAAAGAAATGACCAAAGAAATGACCGAAGAAATGACCAAAGAAATGAACTCGGCGATAAAAATGCTTATGAAAGAGAATCCAATGATAAGTGCCAGCGAAATTGCAAAAATTCTAAGTGTTTCAGCAGAGTCTGTTAGATATCGGATTAAGATTATGAAGAGGGCCGGGGAAATCCAGAGAAAAGGGTCAACCAAAAAAGGCAGATGGGAAATCATGACTTAGATTTATATGCCGTGGGTCCAACTGATTACCGTTTGTCGTGTTTGCTATCAAAACCTCATTGACAAAAATCCCCCTATATGTTACCATAACTTCACAATATTCGTGGATAAATTATTAATGACGTGAAACCTATCTATTGGAAAATGAATTCTAATGGATGGGTTTTTTGTGTTTTTTTAATCTGATAAAAATAGTGCGAATGAAAAGGAGATAATGGATGAATAAAAATAAAAGAAAATCGATAAAAGTGAAGCTTGCCGCAGTAATTGCTGCAGTGATGATGGCGATGCCTTTTGGAGCATATGCGGAAGAAATGACAGCAGTCCAAAAAATACACCATGTCCATGTTGGCAGTTCGGAAGAAGGGGGAGTATGCTATGAGAAGGAAGTAAAACACGTTCATGAGGGAAGTGGGGAAAACGGCGGAGACTGCTTTCGCACCCCGGTTTACCATGCCCATGAGGGGAGCGCGTCAAAAGGCGGAGCATGCTATCAGACGGAAATTTTTCATACACATAAAGGAACGGAAGCGAATGGAAAGGGCTGCTATGGTGAGCCGGTATACCATCAGCATGACGGGAGTATAAACGCCGGGGGCGGCTGTTACAAGAAACCGCTCTATCATAGCCATACAGGAAGCAGCGCTGGAGGAGGCTGTTACGGAAAGCCTGTTTACCACAGTCATACAGGGAGCAGTGCCGGGAGCGGCTGTTATGGAACTCCGGTTTACCACCAACATACGGGAAGCGCCTCGGGAGGAGGGGGCTGCTATATCACCCCTGTTTATCACAACCATACAGGAAGCGAGGTTTCAGGGGGCGGCTGCTATAGTCCGGTTTACCATCAGCATAGCGATGCCTGTTATGAGGAAAAGCTATGCGTGGCGGAATATGTCAGTGGTTTAACGGTGATAAGGACATGGACGGAATATTGCTATCACCATAAAAATACACAACATGCAGCTATTGGAGGTATTTTCCGCCATACCGCATGCGGTGCAGGGGATAAATACGAAGAGGAAAGTATCTGCTGGGCCTGCCAGATATTAAAAGTGAGGCACAATTACTCGGAGATAATTTGCGGGAAGACAACGGATACAGTGGAAGGCTACGAGAGGACATGCGGGAAAGATACAAACAGCATAGAATCCATGGCTTTAGGTTGTGGGAAAAACGAATCCAGCATCGAACAATACGGATTAAGCTGTGGGAAAAATGAACAGACGGTGGATTCTTACCAAATAAACTGCAACAAAAATGAAAGCACTATAGACAGTTATGCCTTAAACTGCAATAAAACGGAGTCTTCTATAGAAAATTATTCTTTAAACTGCGGACGGACCGAAGAAGATGTAGACGCTTACGAACTGGACTGTGAAAAAGATGATAAAACCATAGACGGCTATGCTCTTTCCTGCGACAAAACAAACGATACGGTGGATAGCTATGAACTTTCCTGCGAAAAAAATGAAGAGGATGGCTATGCGGAACTTTTCATTATCAATAAAACTGCCGGATGGACGGACGGGAAAGTGGTCTTGCAGGCATCTTATAAGGATGAGCAGGGATTTCTGGAATTATCGAATCCCCCTTTTATTTGGGAAGGGGATGGGATAGAAGGAGAAAACGGCGACGAAGTGGAGGTGTCATCTAATGGAATTTATAGAGTACACTTAAATGTAGGGAATGACGATATCAGTCAGGAAGAGTTGGTCTGTAGCCTGGAAGTGAAGAATATGGATTTTACCCCTCCGGTCATTGAGGAGGCAGAGTGCATAGAAAAAGACGGAATAGTGACAAATATACTCCGCATAACAGCAAAGGATTTGCAGCCGGATGGAACGGAAGGCAGCGGCTTGGCTGAGGAAGCCTATTCTTTTGACGGAGGGAAAACATGGCAGCAGAAAAATGAAATGGAACTGGAGAAAAATGGGGAAATATTCATTGCGGTGAGGGATATCTGCGGAAATATATCCGTTCGGGCAGTAGAAGTGTCACATATTATAGGAGAAAAAGAGCCGGAAGGGGATGGAAATGGCACGGATACGGAGAATGAAGATAATATCGGCGGGGGTACAGGAGACGGAGAAGATACAGGAAACGGAAATGGAACAGGAGACGGAGAAGATACAGGAAACGGAGATGGAACAGGAGACGGAGAAGATACAGGAAACGGAGATGGAACAGGAGACGGAGAAGATACAGGAAACGGAGATGGAACAGGAGACGGAACAGATACAGGAAATGGAAATGACTCCGGAGATGGCGGGAATTCGGAAAATAACAAAGATGAAGGGACAGATAGCGGTTCCGGGGAAAATTCCGGCCAGGGAGGAAATTCCGGTTCATCGGGAAATGCAGGTAAGAACCATTTGGACGAGGAAGATGGGAAAAAGTTGGAAGATAGCCTGGAGAAGGATAAGCAGCTGTTGGAAAACAATAAGCAGCCATTGAAAAAGAAGGGAGATTCTTCCCGGAAGGATGGAAACGGGAAAGAAAATGGAAAAGCCCGATGGAACAGGGCGGATGAATACGAAATCGCAATGCCAAAGAAAAATGAAACAGCGATAACCGATGAGGACGAAGGCTTCCAAAAGGAAACAGGGGAAATAGAGGCGGCAGAAGCGATGGCAGGGCCTCAGGCCGGGGAAAGGCTGCTGATGGCAAAAAGGGCTGAAACAGTGGAAAAAGTTGTAAAAGCTGTTACTTTTACAGTAAGTGGAATCATGCTGGCAGCAGGGCTGCTTTACCTGATTTATCTCATGTTCCGCAGCATACAGATTTTTGACTGCGATGGGGAAGGGAATACCAAATATGCGGGGAGCTGTATTATGAAAAAGACAGAAGAAGGGTTTGAAGTGAGAATTCCGGATATGATCTGGGAGCATTCCGCTACGGGTCAGTATAGCCTAAAGCCAGGGAAGCTGTTTGCAAAGAGAAATAAAGGAAAAGAATTGATAGTAATGATGGGGAATAGGAAGGAAGCGGTATGGATTGATAAGGAAATTCCCCTTAGGGTTTCTGTATGTGCATAATTGTGGAAAAAATGAATATTTATGCTTGATTTTCACGAACGAACGTGATATGCTGGCGTATAGAAAAATTGTCGAGCTAAAGGTGGCGGGAGAATATCTGTCTTAAAGCGTTTAAAGGTTACATAGGCAGAACGGACCGGAAACCGGAGGCGGCAGGCAAATTTCAAGTTAAAGTACACAATGATAGAACAAGTTTGTGCCTGCGCGGCATCCACAAACTTGATATGTGTAAAGCCCCGGCAATGCCGGACCGCAAAAGGCCGCGCAGAAATGAGGAGAAGATTGAATTTTTTCAATCCCAAGTTTGTGTCTGCGCGGCGTCCACAAACTTGACATGCGCACAAAGCCGCGCAGAAACGAGGAGAAATATGAAAAAATTTTTAGCAGCAATGATGACAGCAGTGTTGTGCATGGGTCTGTTAACGGCCTGTGGAAGCGCAGCGGAGGAAACAGCGGAGACAACGGAATCCGTAACAGAGGCAACGAATGAGGCCGAGTCTGCAGAGGAAGAAACAGCCGAGCCGGAAGCAGCAGAAGAAGCGGCACAGCCGGAAGAAGAAGCAGCACAGCCGGAAGCAGAAGCCGCGGTATCGGAAGCATTGGCGGATGGCGTTTTGAATGTGGGAACTAATGCGGAATTCCCTCCCTTTGAATATGTGGATGACAATGGGGAGTCGGATGGATTCGATATCGCCCTGATTAAGGCAATCGGCGAGAAGCTGGGTGTGGAAGTCCAGGTGGAGAACATGGAGTTTAATTCACTGGTAGCTTCTATTGGCGGCAAAATTGATGTTGCCATTGCCGGTATGACCGTTACGGATGAGAGAAAAGAAATGGTTGACTTCTCCAATTCCTATTACACGGCAGTTCAGTATGTTATTTTGCCGAAAGACTCTGAAATAGCTGCGGCAGCCGACCTGGAAGGAAAAGCAATCGGCGTGCAGCTGGGTACTACGGGCGACTTTATTGCCGAAGAAATCGCAGGGGCTGAGGTGGCTCAGTATAACAAGGCATTGGATGCGGTAAATGATCTGGTAAACGGCAGGCTGGACTGCGTTATCGTAGATAAGAACCCGGCGCTCGTTTTCGAGTCGAAATTTGCAGACCAGGTAACGGCAGTGGATGGCGCACAGTTTAATTTTGAAGCAGAAGAATATGCGATTGCCATCCCCAAAGGAGATACGGTATTGGCAGAACAAATCAATTCGGCTTTGCAGGAAATGATAGACGACGGCACTTTTGATGCACTGGTGGAAGAATATATCGAAGGCAGTAATGAATAAATAGTACGATAAACGGTGGGAGGATAGCGGGTATCCGCTATCCTTTTGCCGCCTTATGGAAAACTGCTTCGTAGAATGTATATATTTGAGAATGCGAAGCGCCTTATATAGGGAAGTCCGTTATCAGACGGATATAAACTGACGAAGAACCGAATCTTCACAATCTTTTTTATGGGAAAGGATGACAAGAAAGATGCAGGCATGGTTTGAAAAAACAGCGAAAATGTTTGACGCTGCGTTTATTAGCGGTGATAGGTGGAAGCTATACTTAAGCGGCCTGGGGGTAACGCTGGAGGTGGCTTTTTTTGCCGCTATTCTGGGTATGATAATCGGTACGATACTGGCATTTATGAAGTTGTCGGTAAGGAGAAACGGGAAGAAAACAATATTGACAGTAATTGCCAATATATACATAGATGTCATCCGGGGTACGCCATCCGTACTTCAGCTGATGATTATGTGGTTTATTATTTTTTCCAATGCGAAGAACGGAGTATTGGTAGCGATTCTTTCCTTTGGTGTGAATAGCGGCGCCTATGTGGCAGAAATTGTCCGGGCAGGTATCCTGGCTGTGGATAAGGGGCAGATGGAGGCCGGGAGGGCCTTGGGGCTGTCCAAAACACAGACCATGATATCGGTCATTATCCCTCAGGCAGTAAAAAATGTGCTCCCTCCCATCGGAAATGAATTTATTGTTCTGCTAAAGGAGACGGCCATTGTAGGATATGTGAGCCTGACGGATCTGACAAGGGCTGCCAATCAGATTGCCTCCAGGACTTATGAACCTTTTATGCCTTTAATTGGCGCGGCGGTAATTTATTTTGTGGTAATTAAAATATTGACCATTTTGCTTGGGATTCTGGAGAGGAGGCTGCGTAAAAGTGATAATCGTTAAGGACTTACACAAAACATTCGAAAATAACCATGTATTGCGCGGGGTGAACTATCATGTGCACCAGGGGGAAAAAATCGTAGTTATCGGGCCTTCCGGTTCGGGAAAAAGTACTTTTTTGCGGTGCCTGAATCTTTTGGAAACACCCACCAGCGGCGAGATATGGTTTGATGGGATTAACATTACCGATCCGAAGACGGATATTGATAAAGTACGGGAACATATGGGAATGGTGTTCCAGAATTTTAACCTGTTCAACAATTTGACAATCATGCAGAATATTACATTGGCGCCGGTGAAACTGAAAGTAATGGGAAAAGAAGAAGCCGGAGAAAATGCTCTGAAGCTGTTAGAGCGGGTGGGGTTAAAGGAAAAAGCGGACGCTTACCCCAGTCAGTTGTCCGGCGGACAAAAGCAAAGGGTGGCAATAGTACGTTCCCTTGCTATGAGTCCCCGTGTAATGCTGTTTGACGAGCCCACCTCCGCGTTGGACCCGGAGATGGTAGGCGAGGTTCTGGACGTTATGAAGGGGTTGGCAGACACTGGTATGACGATGGTAGTAGTTACCCACGAGATGGGCTTTGCCAGGGAAGTGGGAACAAAGGTGCTATTTATGGACGAGGGAATCATCATGGAAGAGAATACCCCCCAGGAATTTTTTAGTAACCCGAAAAGCCAGAGGCTTCAGGATTTCCTGTCCAAAGTATTATAACTCTTGACAAAGGGCAGGAGAAGATAAAGCGGGAGCGCGTAGGCCAGGGAATAGGCATAGCGGAATTCCGAGGCAACAGGGGTTGCCGCCAATAAAGTCAAAATAAGGCCCAGACCAGGCAGGAACAGGATAAGGCATGAATATTGCTTTTTGGCGGAGACAATGGCGATACAGCAGATAAGTGCCCAGAACATGGCGCCCATACTGAAAAGAAGTCCGTAAAGCGGGAGCATATCGCCCAGCTTTTGCAGGATTTCTTTTGCTTTTACTATCAGCGGCCCGCCGATGAGGGGACGGCTGAAAACACCGGTTTCATTGGCGATGATGCCGTCAATATCCCCCACGGTATAGTATACATCGGGATACCAGAAACCGATTGTCTGGTCGATATATGCCCTCAAATAGGTGGCGGGGTATTTGATCCCCAGGGAAAGCCAGAGCATAAAGTATTCGCCTTTGTGCTCAGTCAAATAAGCGGGGTCGCCTGCCCTTACAAGTTCTTTCATGTTGTCGGCAAAGCCAGGGTCATACAATTTCTTAATATAAGTAGTATCAATCACCTTATGGACACTTTCCCACTGCGCCGGTGTCAGTTCCTTATCTTCGCAAAGGACTCGGCTTGTCTGCTGAAGCGGGATGCAGATGGATTCCACAAAGTCCGGCTGAGTTACATGATATGCGTTCATCACAGGAACCTTTATGAGTAAAACGGCAGCGAGAATGGCAGCATGCAGGGGAAGCATTATTTTTAAACTATGCCGAAAGGCGAATAGCAGGAACGGCAGGGAAAATAAGAATGCATACCATCCATTGGAACGGAACAGGCAGACCATAAGGCCGGCCAAGCCATAAATAACGTAAGAAACTTTATCCTGAAAGAAATAAATACGGGCCAGGGCTGTGGAAAAGAGCAGGAAAGCCCCGGAAAACAGAACATCCTTCCATATGGTGACCACAAAGACACCATGGTAGGGGAGCAGTGCGTAAAAGGCGATGATAAGGCAGCAGAGGATCTTGTTTATATGCAATTTCTGCAAGGTTGCGATGAGCCATGCAACGCAGCCGGCCATAAACAGCATCTGAAATACGGTGAAAAAAGCCAAGGATGCGTTAGGGCTGCCGGTAAGGGAATATCCGATGGAATAAAACGCCTTTATCACCATGGTATGTGCCCAGGGGTGGTGATTGCTGTAAGGCACCATATGTAACACCTGCTCCAGCTGATTGATACTGTCCGGTGTCATGATAGCAGGATATTCATACAGAAAATATGGAAGCCAGCCAAACATACAGGCCAAAAAGGAAAAAAGAGGAAGATGCTTGACTTGTTTCCCGCTTTCTGTCAAAGTATAAGGAACTGCAAAGAAAAGCAGCAGGGAAAGGGCGGCGGTAATAAGGAAAAAAGCACCAATTCCGCTGGCAGCAATAATTATCAGCTGGAATAGCCGGTTGGTGAGCCCTTCTGTCAGGGAAGGGGACTCTGCCAGAAGAAAGAGCAGGGTAAAAAACAATCCGCATATGCGGGCAACTGCCAAGACATGCTTCGTAAAAACCTCCGGTTTTTCTGCCTTTAGTTTAAATATGTAACGGAAGGACAGAAAAAAAGCACCGAATAATATAGGGGCCAGAAAACTTTTAGTAGTGATATGGCATGCACGGCATACGGCCCAAAGGGCGAAAAAACTTTCTATAAAAAGCTTGTAAGGAGCAAAAGATTTGTTATAATATAATTTTTTAAACATAAATCCCCCTGCTAATATATAAATAGGATGTATTAGTCATAGTTTATATGGTATAATGGATTGCGTCAATGGGCAATTTTACCAGTCAGGTTTTTTCTGCAAAAGAAGAGGGAAAAGGAAAAGGTGCTGGAAGGGCATGTGCGGAACTGGAATAGGAGCAAAGATTGAAAATTGAAGGTTTTCAATCTCAAGTTTGTGTCTGCGCAGCATCCACAAACTAAATAAGCGCAAAAGCTGCGCAGAAATGGGGTTAAATATGATAACAATAAGTTTATGCATGATTGTAAAAAATGAAGAGAAAAATTTAAAACGCTGTTTATCCTGTGTTGCGGATTTAATGGACGAGATTATCATAGTGGATACGGGCTCCGTGGATAAAACAAAGGAGATTGCATCGGGATACACGGATAAGGTGTATGATTTCAAATGGACAGGTGACTTCGCGGCCGCACGTAACTTCGCTTTTTCAAAGGCGACCGGGGATTATATTTATTCGGCAGATGCGGACGAAATCCTGGATGAAACAAACAGGGAGAGATTCCGCATTTTAAAAGAAAACATGTATCCTGAAATAGAGATTGTTCAGATGTATTATACCAATCAGTTGAAATTCCGTACCATATATAATTATGATAAAGAATACCGTCCAAAGCTGTTTAAGCGGGTAAGGAACTTTACATGGATTGACCCCGTGCATGAGACGGTGAGGACTAAACCAGTAGTCTTCGACAGCGATGTAGAGATTATCCATGAACAGGAAACCAACCATGCAAAAAGGGATTTGGAAGCGCTCTGCCAGGCCGGAAGGGAAGGCAGGCTCTCAGAGAGACTATTTGAGATGTACGCCAGAGAATTGTACTTTGCGGGGGATAGGGAAGACTTTGAAAATGGGGTTGAATTTTTTGAGACGGCATGCAAAGACGATGACAGTGACAGCGATAAACTGAAGATAGCCCTTGCTATTATGGTAAAGGCGGCGCGGGTGTTAAGTGATGACAGAAAATTCTTTAAGTATACCGTAAAAGCCATTGCCTTTGAGGGCGTTTCCGAAATCTGCCTGGAACTGGGAAATTATTACATGGAGCAGGAAGACTATGAAGAGGCGGCCTTGTGGTATTACAATGCAGCTTATGAGACCGAAAGCATAATCGATGCCCGCAGCAGGGGCGATATCCCTCTGAATAAAATGGCGGAATGCTGCAGAAGGCTTGGGCATGAGGAGAAAGCAGAATACTACGAAAAGAGTGCAAAAGACTGGCACATACAAAGCGAAAGGGAACAATAAAGGGGGCTTGCGGAACTAAAAACAGCAAGGCCCCAGAGAGCGCAAGAAGAAAGGGCACTGGTAGGACCTTTCGGAACTAAATAAAAAGGAGAATAACAACCACAAATGAACTGGGAAGAGAATGTCCGTAAAGTGACCCCGTATGTACCGGGCGAACAGCCGGATGATATAAACGTAATCAAATTAAACACCAATGAATGCCCTTACCCTCCGGCTCCTGGCATAAAAGAAAAAGCGGAAAGCTTTGAGTATGGCAGGCTGCGCCTGTACCCTGATACCGAGGCGGGAAAGCTGGCGGATGCCCTTTGCGAATACTATAGTATCGGGCCGGAGCAGCTTTTTATAGGAGTAGGGAGCGATGACGTTCTGGCAATGGCGTTTTTAACATTTTTCAATTCGGGGAAGCCGGTTTTTTTCCCGGATATTACCTATTCTTTTTATGATGTGTGGGCAGAACTTTACCGCATTCCATACGAGTGCAAGAGTTTGGATGAGAAGTTTCATATAAAAAAGGAAGATTACAAAAAGGAAAATGGGGGAATTATTATCCCCAACCCTAACGCGCCTACCGGGCTGGCGGAGCCGCTTAAGGCGCTGGAGGACATTATAGCTTCCAATCCGGGCAGTGTGGTCATTATTGATGAGGCTTATGTGGACTTTGGGGGGGAAAGCTGCCTGCCGCTTATTGATAAATATGATAATCTTTTGGTAGTACAGACTTTTTCCAAGTCCAGGGCACTGGCAGGACTGCGAATCGGGTTTGCCATGGGGAATCCCCGTCTGATAGGTTATCTGAAGGATGCAAAATTTTCCTTCAATTCTTATACTATGAATATGCTTTCGGTGGAATTGGGGGCGGAAGCGGTAAGGAACGCAGATTATTTTAAAGATACTGTCAATAAAATAATAGCTACAAGGGAGAGGATAAAAGGGGAATTGCTGGAATTAGGTTTTACGTTTCCTGATTCTAAGGCCAATTTTATTTTTGCATCCCATGAGAAAATACCGGCGAAAATCATCTTTCAGGAATTGCGCAAAAGAGGGATTTATGTCCGGTACTGGGAGAAGCCGAGAATTGATAATGCTTTGAGGATAACCATAGGCACGGATGAACAGATGGATGTGCTGATAAAAAATTTAAAGGAAATAATAGAAAAGGAGTAAGGGTTGAAAATGATAAAAAATATTTTAAAAGGGATTGTAATCGGGTTGGCCAATGTAATTCCGGGGGTCAGCGGGGGAACTATGATGGTGTCCATGGGGATTTATGATAAATTGATCCATTGTATCACCCATTTGTTTTCGGAATTTAAGAAGAGCCTGCGGTTTCTGGTTCCTATTTTTATCGGTATCGGAATTGCTGCGGTGGTGGTGCCCTTTGGTATCGAATTTCTATTTGCCAATTATCCGTTCCAGACGAACCTGCTGTTTATAGGCTTGATTATTGGCGGCCTTCCGGCTGTTTGGAAAAAGGTGAAAGGCAGTTCCGTGAGGGTTGGGCATATCATCGCCTGCATTCTGTTCTTTGCCCTTGTGGCCGGGCTGGCTCTGGTAGGGGAAACGGAAGGGAATGCGGCGGATTTGTCCTTTAGTTTGATTTCAGTAATTAAACTGTTCGGCGTGGGTATTGTGGCGTCCGCAACGATGGTAATTCCTGGTGTCAGCGGCTCCATGATGCTTCTGCTGATGGGCTATTATCATCCGATTTTGGAAACAATTACGAATTTTATTAAGGCAGCGCTGGCTTTCGATATGAACGGGATTCTTGCGGGCATGGGAGTGTTGATTCCCTTCGGTATCGGTGTGGTTGTGGGTATCTTTGCAATTGCTAAATTGATCGAAATTATTTTTGTGAAATTTCCCCTTTATGCTTACTGGGCGATTATCGGCCTGATTATTTCTTCGCCGGTGGCAATCCTTGTAGTCGGTGGGATTGGAACGGTGACGGTGTTTTCTGTAATTACAGGGGTGGCAGCATTGGGAATAGGGTTCGTCATCGCGCTGAAGCTGGGGGATTAAGAAATATTATAGGAATCCATGGATGCTGCCTGGCGGCATTTCAAATCTTTTTGGCCAGAAAGGAGCATAATGAATGGAAGCATATACAGGTTTTGCTGATGTGTATGATATCTTTATGGATAATGTGCCTTATGAAGAATGGGCGGAATATATTGATAGACTATTGAATAGGTACGGAGTATCCAAGGATGGGGGTTCGGCTTTTCCGGAAGAAAAAATGTCAGGCGAAGGAATGCCGGCATCAAGAGGGGAAACGCAGGGCCAAGGGAAGGTGTTTCAAAAAGGGAATACGTTAGGCGAGGGAATGCCGGCATCAAGAGGGGGAATTCCAGGAGGGGAGAAGCCGGTGCCGGAGCGGGAAGAATTACCGGAAGAAGAGCGGGTGCACCGGGAAGCTTTGGCTGCAGAGCGCAATGTGGTGGTGGATTTGGGCTGCGGAACGGGAACGCTGACTGAGCTTTTGGCGGATAAGGGCTATGATATGATTGGGATTGACAATTCCCAGGAAATGCTGAATATTGCCCAGAGGAAAAAGGAAAGTTCGGGGAAGGAAATCCTGTATCTGATGCAGGATATGAGGGAACTGGAACTGTATGGGTGCGTAGGAGCCGTGGTGAGCGTGTGCGACTCCCTGAATTATCTTTTGGAGGAAGAGGATATTCTGGAGACATTCCGACTGGTGAATAATTATTTGTGCCCGGGCGGGCTCTTTATTTTCGATTTCAATACGGTTTATAAATACGAAACGGTTATCGGGGATGCCACGATTGCAGAAAACAGGGAAGACTGCAGCTTTATTTGGGAAAATTATTATGATGCCGAGGGGCAGATGAACGAATATGATTTGACTATTTTTGCCAGGATAGAGGATGGGGAGGACGGGAAAGAAAAGGGGGAAGAATGCTTCCGGCGCTTTACGGAAACCCATTATCAAAGGGGGTATACCTTGGAGCAGATGCGGGGGATGACAGAGGAAGCAGGGCTGGAATTTGTCATGGCAGTGGATGGGGATACCCATGGAGAGGTGACGGCAGAAAGCGAACGGGTTTATATAGTGGCGCGGGAATGTAAAAAGGGAACAAAAGGCATCTTGCCATGATTTTTTTGCTGCCCGTGCCGCTGAAACGGGATGGCGGGGAGCGGACAAAGGGTGCTTATGCAGATAGCGGTGGACTAAAATCGGAAAAAGGAAGGTCTTGGAGATGGAAGGAAGAGGAGACTATATAGTAAGGGCTACGGCAGCGGGGGCGCAGATACGGGCCTTCGCGGCGACTACCAGAGGGGTGGTGGAGGAGATGAGGCAGATTCACAACACCAGCCCGGTGGTCAGTGCGGCTTTAGGCAGGCTTTTGACAGGAGGGGCCATGATAGGGGCTATGATGAAAGGGGAGGAGGACTTGCTCACTCTTCAAGTAATAGGAGACGGCCCCGTAGGCGGGATGACAGTGACTGCGGATTCCCATGGATATGTAAAGGGATATGCCAATGTTCCCCAGGTGATATTGCCTGCCAGCGCCCAGGGCAAGCTGGATGTGGGAAGGGCCGTAGGGAGCGGAAGCTTGCGTGTGATAAAGGATATGGGGTTAAAAGAGCCATATGTGGGGCAGACTATGCTCCAGACAGGTGAAATCGCCGAGGATTTGACTTACTATTTTGCAATTTCGGAACAGGTGCCTTCTTCGGTAGGGCTGGGAGTTCTGATGGAAGGGGATAATACGGTAAAGCAGGCCGGAGGGTTTATCTTACAGTTGATGCCCTTTGCGGAGGAAGCTACAGTGGCGCGGCTGGAAGAAAATTTGCAGAAGTTCTCTTCGGTAACCGCGGTCTTGGAAGAGGGGAATTCCCCGGAGCAAATGTTGGAAATGCTTTTGGACGGACTTTCTATGCAGATAGCAGATACCATGGAGACAAGGTATCGCTGCGGATGCTCCAAACAGAGGGTGGAAAGGGCGGTTGCCAGCATAGGAAAGAAAGATATTGAAGAAATGATAGCGGACGGGAAGGATATTGAGGTGGACTGCCATTTCTGCAATAAGAAATATGTGTTTTCTGTGGAAGAACTGAAACGTCTAATAGTGTGAGGAAGTATGGAAATGAACATGGAAGAAAGGCATGGATATTGGCATGGAACATGGATTTGTGAAGGCGGCGGCGGTAACGCCGCAGATAAAAGTAGCGGATACGGTATATAATGCGGAGCAGATTATATTAGGGATAGAAGAAGCGGCAGCTGCTGGGGCGAAGATTATCGTTTTCCCGGAGCTATGTATCACAGGATATACTTGCGGGGATTTATTTTTGCAGGGGCTGCTTCTCCGTAAGGCGCAGGAAGGGCTTTTGATGATAGCAGGGCGGACACGGGAAATCGAAGCGCTGGTTTTTGTAGGGCTGCCTTTAGTGCGGGAAAATAAATTATATAACGTAGCCGCCATACTGTACCAGGGAGAAATCCGCGGATTTGTTCCCAAGGCTAATATCCCGGCTTATGCGGAATTTTATGAAAGCAGGCATTTTGAGGAAGGCAACAGGGAGCCGGTGGAGTATGTGCTGAAAAACGGGGAAGAGGAGCAGGCGGTTCCATTTGGAACGAACCTTTTATTCGAGATAGATGCGGTGAAAGGCTTAAAGGTGGGCTGTGAAATATGCGAAGATATCTGGGTGGCCGATTCTCCGGCCAATTCCCATGCAAAAGCAGGGGCCACGGTAATCGTGAACCTTTCGGCATCGGATGAAACGGTGGGGAAGGATGAGTACCGGGAGATGCTGGTGAAGGCTTCCAGCGCCAGAAATATTGCGGGCTATGTATATACCAGCGCTGGGGAAGGGGAATCCACCCAGGATTTGGTATTTAGCGGCCATAATATTATCGCGGAAAACGGAACGGTGCTGGCACAGTCGAAAAGATTTGCGAACCAGACAGTTTATGGAGATATAGACATCAGCAGGATATGCCATGAGAGGCGGAGGATGAGCACCTTCCGCCAGGAAGAGGATGGATCATACCGTACGGTGAAGATTACCATGAAAAAAGAAAAAACGGAAATTTCCCGGAAGTTTAGCTGTCTGCCTTTTGTTCCGGAGGATAAGGAAAAGAGGAACAAACGGTGCGATGAAATTCTTTCCATCCAGTCTTTTGGGCTGAAAAAGCGTTATGAGCATACAGGCTGTAAAAAGGCGGTAATAGGGATTTCCGGCGGGCTGGATTCCACATTAGCCCTGCTTGTGACGGCCAGAACCTTCGATATGCTTTCTATAGAAAGGCATAATATTGTCTCAGTGACCATGCCTTGCTTTGGCACAACGGACAGGACTTATGATAATGCCTGCAAGCTGGCCAGGGTTTTGGGAACGGATTTGCGGGAGATTCCCATTAAAGAGGCAGTGGCTCTTCATTTCGAAGAAATAGGGCATGATATGGATAATCATGATGTGACCTACGAAAACAGCCAGGCCAGGGAACGGACGCAGATTCTGATGGATGTGGCCAATCAGGAAAATGCATTAGTGATCGGAACCGGGGATATGTCCGAACTGGCTCTTGGATGGGCTACGTATAACGGTGACCATATGTCCATGTACGGGGTGAATGCCGGGGTGCCTAAGACATTGGTAAGGCATCTGGTGCAGTATTATGCGGATACCTGTGGCAATGGAGAACTAAAAGAGGTGCTGCTGGACGTATTGGATACGCCGGTCAGCCCGGAACTGCTGCCGCCTGTGGACGGGGTCATTGCCCAGAAGACGGAAGACTTGGTGGGGCCTTATGAACTTCATGATTTTTTCCTTTATTATATGCTCCGGTGCGGATTTGAGCCGGATAAGATATATCGTATTGCCTGTATGTCCTTCGTACAGCAGTATGAAAAAGAAGTAGTGCTGAAATGGTTAAAAACCTTCTACAGAAGATTTTTTGCCCAGCAGTTTAAACGCTCCTGCCTGCCGGACGGGCCAAAGGTGGGGAGTGTTGCCTTATCGCCCAGGGGAGATCTACGCATGCCGTCGGATGCCTGCGGGCGTATTTGGCTGGAGGGGTTGGAAAATAAATAATTGTAAAATCCAGCCCGTTAAGATTTGCTTTTGGCAAAGGGCTGGATTCTTGTATGCAGCAGCGGCTGCTGCTTTACTGCCCATCGGCGGCATCCGCATTTGCGGCAGCTGCAGCCTCGGCTTTTTGAAGGGAGGATTTAATCGCATCAAGCAGCACCATGGAAGTATATTTGTTATCGTCCGAATAGGTAATGCCGTCCAGGGATTGGTTTTCGCATATCTGCGATGCCAGGTCTTCGAAGGCCGGCTCGATGAGAGGGTACATGGCAGCTACCGCGTCATTCAGGTTGACAATACGGATGCTGTTTATATTTGCTTCATCTACCGTTACCTCAATATCCACAACGTTATCATTCAGCACGAGAGAAGTCGTATAGACGCCGGGCATATAAGAGTTCGCCGGCTGTATGGTACTGGAGTCTTTATCCTTATTCTTGGGGAGGAACATAATAATTAAAAGTATAATAAAGAGTATCCCAAGAACGGCAAAGATGCCGGTATATATTAATTCTTTTAGGTGAAGCACAACAATTTTGGTTTTGGAACTCATAGCAATATTCCCGCCTGTTTTCTTTTTACTATCATATTAATGTATGATGGGTTTTATGACTATGGGAATACGAGACGGGAAAATTTTAAATTGGTATTGACAATTCCATCTAACACTTGCTATTATAATATGAGACAAAGGCGTTCTTAAGGGTAGGAACGTCTTTTTTTATTACGCCACGGCGTTGTCAGTACTAGGAATTGGCCGCCGAGCCAATTCTTTTTATGCGCAGGCCCGCATATGGAAGTCGGCTGCCAAGCAGCATGTGGGACGCGCATTGAGTAGGGGCAAAAATTTCCCCTGCTCAATTGCACAGTTCCATGCAAGGCGATTGCGCATATTGCGTGAAAGGTTTCAGGATTTTGAAAGGAGCATAGTTATTAAGATGAAGAGAAATTATACAAGGGAAGATATCATGAATCTGGTAAGGGAAGAGGATGTAGAATTTATCCGGCTGCAGTTTACCGATATGTTTGGGAATCTGAAAAATGTGGCGATTACATCCAGCCAGCTGGAAAAGGCATTGGACAATAAGTGTATGTTTGACGGCTCTTCGATAGAAGGGTTTGTGAGGATTGAGGAATCGGATATGTATCTTTATCCGGATTTTAGCACATGGCAGATTTTCCCATGGCGGCCTCAACGGGGAAAGGTGGCAAGGCTCATTTGCGATATTTACCGGCCAAACGGGAATCCTTTCGAGGGAGACCCAAGATATATTTTGAAATGTGCCATACGGGAAGCGGAAAAGCTTGGATATCATTTTGAGGTTGGGCCGGAATGTGAGTTTTTCCTGTTCCATACGGATGAAAATGCCCTTCCTACCACAATTACCCATGAACAGGCAGGATATTTCGATTTAGGCCCGGTGGACTTTGGGGAAAATGCAAGGCGGGATATGGTACTTACTTTGGAGGATATGGGATTTATTATTGAAGCTTCCCATCATGAAGTTGCTCCGGCACAGCATGAAATTGATTTTAAATATGACGAGGCTCTTTCTACCGCGGACAATATTATGACATTTAAGCTGGCGGTGAAGACGATTGCGAAACGCCATGGCCTGCATGCCACATTTATGCCCAAACCGAAATTTGGCGTAAATGGTTCGGGGATGCATATTAATATGTCATTGTCGAAAGAAGGGAAAAATATTTTTGCCGACCCTTCCGACGAATTGGGCTTAAGTAAGGAAGCATATTACTTTATCGGAGGCATTATGAAGCATATGAAGGGGATGACAGCGATTACCAATCCGTTAGTTAATTCCTATAAGAGGCTTGTGCCTGGGTATGAGGCGCCTGTTTATATTGCCTGGAGCGCAACCAATCGAAGTCCGTTAATCAGGATTCCGGCGTCCAGGGGAGAAGGGACCAGAATAGAACTTAGATGCCCGGACCCGTCAGCAAATCCTTATTTAGCACTGGCGGTATGTTTAAGGGCTGGCCTGGATGGCATCAGCAACCGGATTATGCCGCCAAAGAGTGTGGACAGGAATATATTTACGATGACGCCGGACGAACGGAAAGAAGCAAAAATCGAAGCGCTTCCCGGAACACTGATTGAAGCGGTGCATGAACTGGAAAAAGATGAATTTATCCAAGCGGTTCTCGGAAAGCATGTGAGCGATAAGTACCTTGAAGCGAAAAAGGCGGAATGGGCGGAATACAGTTCCCAAGTGACCGAATGGGAAATAGGGGTGTATCTGAACAAATTTTAGTGTTCTGGCCGATTGTCAGTTCGATATGTTCCAGCTATTGACGGAAGGTAATCAGTTCAGCACACGAATGTGTAGATGTGACAAAGACTCCGGCCCTTTTGCCGCAGATATAACTTGAAATGGCTGGATGGAAGAAAGGGGGTGGGGATATGGCTGGTATCATTGTGGCATTTCCGAAAGAGGAGGATGCCAGAAAGATAAAAAACCTTCTGGTAAGAAATGGGTTTTCTGTATCGTCGGTTTGCACAACAGGGGCACAGGCTGTCGGATTGGCGGATAGTTATAGCCAAGGCATTGTAATCTGCGGTTACCGCCTGCCGGATATGATGTATCAGGAACTTTACAATTGCCTGCCTTCAGGGTTTGAAATGCTGCTTATGGCATCCCGACATATACTTGCCGAATGTATGGATAACGGTATTGTTTGCCTGGCTATGCCGATGAAGGTGCTTGATCTGGTAAATACTGTAGATATGCTGCTGCACACAGTACAAAGGCGGCACGGGAAAATGCGGGAAAAGCCAAAAGAGCGCAGCGGGGAAGAAATCAGTCTGATTCATGAAGCCAAGTATTTGCTTATGGACAGGAATCATATGACGGAAGACGAAGCATACAGATATATTCAAAAGTGCAGCATGGACAGTGGAACAAAAATGGCGGAAACAGCGCAGATGGTGCTGGCTATGATGAAATAAGAAGGAAACGTGCTTGAAAGATGCGGGATGAACTTTCGGGTACGTTTATTTCTTTGCCCTATAGGAATAGGGGGGGAACTGGGCCAACTCTTTTTACTTGTGTAATAGTTCAAGCTTGACTTTTTATGGGATATAGACGATATTATTTATATAGTACAGAGGTATGGCGGATTTTTGTATAGGAATACGAAAAGCAGACGGCCAGTAGGGCGGGAAAGAATAGAAGGGGGCGCATTTTTAATGAAAATCGGCGAGGCGCAGCATATTTATAGAAAACAAGTGAGCGATTACAGGGAGCAAAGGGCGGCAATATCTAAGAGGCTGGAAACTATCCGTTCAAAGATGGATGCATCTCCTAATAATAGGGAACAGTTTGAATCGGAGGCGGCGGCTTTGGAATTGACCTTAGATTCGTTGGATGAGAAACAGGCAGAGTATGAAAAATACTTGGAGCAGCTGTCGGAGAAATATTGTGCGTACTGGAATACAACGGTAGCCGAGCAGCAGGCGGATGCCATGGAAGAGTATGCTGTGGATATGGGTAAAATCATGGAAGTGGCACGGCGCATTATGAAAGGGGCAATTGTTCCGGCATCGGATGAAAAGAAATTGATGGAATTCAGCAATGAAATGTACCAGACAGCAAAAAGCGTAGGAGCCATGATACGGCGGCAAAAGCGTGAAAAATATGATACCCTCTGGGGCGAAGAGGAGGAGAAGGAATATGAAGATCCCAAGGAGGCAGCAGAGAATGCACAGGCGCCAAGCGGCGCTCCAGCAGTAGTGGATGCGGCGGAAAGCATGCCATCTGCAGGAGGAGAAGACATGCAGTAATTGGAAAGTTATGGACAGCTATGTATATCATTTGAAAAGGGAGTTGTTTTTATTAAAAAAACTGATATAATTGTAATATCAAAGGGCAATATAAAATATTCGATATTCTTATGGGTAATCAGCTGTACAGGCGGCCTGGGAGAAGAAAAATATATAGCGATGGTCGCGAGACGAAAGACCTAAGGAGGAAAAATAAACATGGGTATCCATGATCAGGATAAGAAAAGAAGCCATACAACACATTTTTTGGTGGGGAGCTTTACCTGTCTTATGATTATAAGTGCGGTGGCATTTTTATGCTTGGGATATTATATGAGCCAGGTGAGCAAGGATGCCATTAATGATGTGGGCAATTTATATATGATGGGTATGAATGAACAGATTACTGCTCATTTCCGTACGATAATGGACTTGAAGCTGGAGCAGGCGGAAGCCGTAGTAGAAACAGTTTCCGGAGATGGGGATGAACAAGATGTAGAGCAATTATATGAAGAATTGATTTACAGGGTTCAAATCAGAAATTTTAATTATCTTGCGCTCTATTCTGAAAGCGGGAAGCTGGAAATGGTGTATGGGGATCAGATCAGCCTGGATGACCCGGAGCCGTTTTACCAGTCATTAAAGAATAAAGAAAAGAAAATTGCAGTGGGAAGGGATAGCGCTGGAAATGAAATAGTGATGTTTGGCATTAGCGCAGATTACGAGATGAGAAATGGTGAGAGGAGTATGGCAATAGTCATGGCTCTTCCTATTGAGTATATCAGTACAATGCTGGAAACGGAAGAAGAGGATGCATTGATGTACTCCCATATTATCAGACAGGATGGCAGCTTTATTGTGAGCGGCATGAACGATGAATATGATGATTATTTCAGCAGTCTTTACGGAAGGTATAAAAATGATGATCCCAAGAAAATAGAGGCATTTGTTGAAGAACTTACTGATGCTATGAAAAAAGGGGAAAATTATGCGGTGATACCTGATTTTGACGGAAGCAGGCAGCAGATATATTGCACTTCCCTCCCCTATTCGGAGTGGCATCTGATTACAATACTGCCATTTGGAATATTAAATGAAACGGTGGAGAGTTTAAACGAAGACAGGACGATTGCTACTATGTCGGTCTGTGCAGTGATATTGCTTGCTTTGCTGCTGATTTTTTATGTATATTATAGAATGACCTGCCAGCAGCTGGCGGATTTGGAGGAAGCGCGTCAGGATGCTTTACATGCAACGAAAGCCAAGAGTGAATTTCTTTCCAACATGAGCCATGATATCCGTACGCCGATGAATGCAATTGTAGGGATGACGGCAATTGCAACAACGCATATTGATGATAAAGAGCAAGTAAGGAACTGTTTGAAAAAGATTGCCCTATCCGGCAAACATCTTCTGGGGCTGATTAACGATGTACTGGATATGTCCAAGATTGAAAGCGGAAAAATGACGCTTACAGCAGAACGCATTTCCCTAAGGGAAGTAGTGGAAGGCATTGTAAGCATCGTGCAGACGCAGGTGAAAGGAAAAGGGCAAAACTTTAACGTACATATTGATAATATTATGGTAGAGGATGTGTACTGCGATAGTGTACGCCTGAATCAAGTGTTATTGAATTTGCTGTCCAATGCGGTGAAGTATACGCAGGAAGGGGGTACGATACAATTATCCCTGTTCCAGGAGGAGGCGCCGCCGGAAAAAGGGAATACGTTTGTCAGAACACATGTTACGGTTAGAGATAATGGAATCGGTATGGGGGCGGAGTTCCTGGAGCATATTTTTGACTCATATTCCAGGGCAGATAACAAGCGCGTTCAGAAAACGGAAGGGGCCGGACTGGGCATGGCAATCACAAAATATATTGTGGATGTGATGCAGGGCAGTATAACGGTAAACAGTGAACCGAATAAAGGAACGGAATTCCATTTGATTTTGGATTTGGAGAAAGCAACGGAGGGGGAAATGGGCATGGTACTGCCGGCATGGAAAATGCTGGTGGTGGATGATGATGAGATATTATGCCGTACGGCGGTGGATGCGCTGGATTCGATCGGTATACAGGCCGACTGGACATTGAGCGGGGAGAAGGCCATCGATATGGTGACAAAACATCATCAAATGAGGGATGACTATCAGATTGTTATGTTAGACTGGAAGCTTCCCGGCATGGATGGCATCTTTGTTGCAAAGCAGATTCGGCGCATTATAGGCGATTCCATGCCAATTATTTTGATTTCGGCTTATGACTGGAGCGATTTCGAAAAGGAGGCAAGGGAAGCGGGCATTGACGGATTTATTGCGAAGCCGTTATTTAAGTCAACGCTGTTTTATGGTTTGAAGAAATATATGGGCGTGGAAGAAGAGCATAGCATGGAGCAGAAGAATCAGGACTTGTGCGGACGCCATATATTAGTTGCGGAAGATAATGATTTGAATTGGGAAATATTGGAGGAACTGCTGTCCGATGCCGGTATGGAACTGGAATGGGCGGAAAACGGTAAAATATGTGTGGAGAAACTTCAATCATCAGAGCCTGGAACCTATGATGCGATACTCATGGATGTGCGTATGCCTATTATGAATGGGTATGAGGCTACCAGGGAGATACGGGCATTAAATCATCCCGATGCACAGAATATCCCTATTATAGCCATGACGGCAGATGCTTTTTCAGAAGATATTCAGAAGTGCCTGGAAAGCGGCATGAATGCCCATACGGCTAAGCCGATTAATCTGGATGAAGTGCTCTCCTTGCTGAAAAGGTTTATCATGCAGGAAAAAAACTGACGGCAATAGAAGGATGATGCTGTTACAAAGTTCTGCTGATATTTTCTTGTAAGATTGGTATAAAATGAGTTCCGGGTGCTGTTTCATGCCCCGGAACTCATAATTCTGCAAACAGCTTTCGGAAATCTTCGTTTACCCCTATCATTGCAATGATATTGACCTCGCTGTTTCCCCAGGGAAGAGCCTGTTCGCTAATGGCAACAGAGATAAAGCTGGTCTTTGTATTCTTGGATAAGGAATGGGGAACAGCAACATTGCCGAAGGCGGTGCTGGACATATTTTCCCTGGTATGCATATCCCCCGAAAGAGAATCGGATGCATATCCCAAATGGATGACATCCTCCGCCATTCAGTTCCGTATCATTGATAGACACCTGACTTTGCAGCATCCTTCCAGTATGTATTGGCTGCGGATGCGGTCGATGACTATAACTGTTCGGTCTGTGCTTTCTCCATCATGCGGGTAAAATTCGTTTCGTTAATCCTGCCCGCTACCCAGTCCTCATAGAGTTTTGAAATCAGCGCATCCAGTTCGGACAGCCTGCGCTCACTCTCGGAAAGTTTTGCTTTTATGCGCCTGCTTTCTGTGATGCTATCGTTCCGATATAGACAGGATTGGCGAGTATCTGCTTGATTGTGGAGAAATCCCAGATATAAATGCCCTTTTCGCCGTATTCCTTTTCCCATTTGGTCACATGGTTACGCAAACCTTTCTTTCAATCTTTCCCTGTTTGCAGTCGGCTAACATTCTCTGGAAGTCCGCTCTGTTTTCCGTCAAAAACCGTTTTTACTGTAATAACTGCTTTTGCACTGGTGTAATTACCTGTCACATTATCCATAATCTGAATCCTTTCCATTTTCCGTAATTGCCCTGACGCTGTACAAGGATATGGACTTATTGGCTGGCACTGCCATATCCATAAGTTTCTGAAAAATGCCACAAAAAAACAGGGAAACAAATCTGAATCATCAGTTATTTCCCTGCTTCAATTCTAAAATATAAAATTTTCACTCTGCTTTGATAGTCTACACCGTTTGAAATCCTGCAAGCTGTTCTACTTCTGTTACGCTGAGTTCAGAACATTCTGCAATTTCCTCAATTGTGAGTTTTCCCATTTTTAACAGTTTAATTGCTGTTTTTTTCTTTGCCAGGTCTATTCCCTGATTTAAAATCTTTCTTGCCTCTGTTTCAATCAATGCTCCGCCCATCATATCACCTACACCTTTCTGCACATTCTCATATTTTTGTGCAATCTCCTTAATCACGTCACTGGAAAGCTCTATGATCGTGCGTCTATCAAACGCCCCGATCATTCCCTGCTGTTCCAGTTCATCAAGCCTTTCTAAAATTATCTGATACTCTGCCTTCAATTCCGCCAGTTTCTGTTCATTACTATTATACTCTGGAAAGCCTTTCTCATGTGAAAAAATGTAAAACGGAATCAGCATCAGCAGACGTTTTTCAAAAATATCGTCAAGCGAATATTTCTGTACTTTCATAATCGGTATGTCATACTGCGCCGTTCCGCCCGGTGTGACAATCACATATTTCATTTTGTCCGGTGTTTTTTTGTAAGTCCGAAGATACAGAACAGCAGTATTGGGAAATGTCACCGTCAGCGTTTCCCCCGTAACCTCGCCCTCATCAAGCGCTATCTGCGCATCATACTCAAAAAGCCTTATGGTGATTCTTCCGTCCGGCAGGCTGCTTTCACACTCTACATGGTATTTCTTCGGTATCTTTCCGAAAACCGTAAAATTTGTGTCCGTAATCCGTTCCCTGTCCGCTTCGTCCTGCTGGTCTAAAAAATGCTCATTGGGGAAAAACCGGATTTCTTCCTCCCCTGTATATGCTTCGCCGAAAATTTCATTAATTACGGGAATTATCAGCTTCCGGCAGTCATTCAGGATTGTCCGGAATGCCCCGTCATATATATTCGCCATATCTTAATTCCTTCCTTTTTGTGTCTTAATCATATCATTTTTTCACCCCAATTTCAACATTATTTCACGCTGGTTCATCCCTCAATATGCCTGAAGCATTCTCCATATTTGCCCTTCCTTTGTCTGTCCGGTAATTTTTCCCTGAAAAAGCAACAGGAGCACACATCTCCATGATGCGGTCATAGATGCGCCCATGTTTCAAATCTGCCGGATTGCGCAGTTCTTCCAGTGACAGGTTTGTTGTAATGATAAACGGTTTCCCGCTTTTGTAGCGTTCATCAATCACAAGATAATTCCCATGCGCAGGATACCCTTATGACGATTTATTCGGAACTGAATATAGCTAATCATTTAATCAGCATTTATGAACGGATTATTTTGGATATCAAGAATAAGAACTTTCATTGGGTCTGACGGAAGGCTATACCCGGAACGATGTATACCAGGCTGTTCATAATTATCTGGAAAGCAATATTAAAGCTATGAAAGAGGCTGTGAAGGATGGCGTGGATGTGTTTGGCTATGTGTCCTGGGGGCCTGGGAAAAGCCCTTCGGAGGAAGAGCCTGAAAGATTTTATCATGGGTTTGTGCTCGGGATGATGGTGGAACTGGCAGATAGATATGTGCTGACATCCAATCGCGAAAGCGGTTTTGGAAGGTACGATGTGATGCCGGAACCCAAAAGGCGGCAGGATAATGCTATCATTATAGAATTTAAAGTACAGGATGGGGAAGAAAAAGAACTGTCCGATACGGTAAAGGATGCCCTGAGGCAAATAGAGGAACGGAATTATCAGGCAGTGCTAATAGCGAAGGGGATTCCCGAAAAATATATACGGAAGTATGGATTTGCTTTTTGCGGGAAGAGGGCGCTTATTGGTGGTATGCCTTAGTGATATATTGGGTATGCAAATTCAAAAAACATAGGAGAGAGGGATAGCAGGCGGGCATAGGATAAAACTTTTCCTCAATTCCTCTTTCTTTCTTAAGAATTTCTTTATTTTTAAAAACACATCTTATTTAGTTTTCCCTTTTACAATATACCATGCAATCGCAAACAAGGCATTTAATGGAGGAATATAATGGATATTTTACTTTCTTAAAATGTGATATACTTTCAACAGCGGTTGGAGTAAGGGCGCGGCAGTTCGTTTACAGGATGAAATGCTGTGGAGGGCCGTAGAAAACCGAGGAGAGAGAAAGGAGCAGCTATAATGGAAGGATATCATATATTAATCGTCGAGGATGATAAGGACATCAGGGACGGGATTGAAATTTACCTGAAAAACCAGGGATATGCCGTATCTCAGGCGGCAGATGGGATAGAAGGGCTTAAGGTGCTGGATGGAGATGAGATACATCTTGCCATTGTGGATATTATGATGCCCCGGATGGATGGGATAACCATGCTGATGAAAATGAGGGAAAAAGGGTATGATTTCCCGGTCATCATGCTTTCGGCAAAGTCGGAAGAGGTGGATAAGATCATGGGGCTGAATATGGGGGCTGATGACTATGTGACAAAGCCTTTTACCACCATGGAACTGCTGGCGCGTGTGAACTCCCATTTGCGCAGATATAGCAAATATCTTCAGGCAGTAGAAGGGCAGAAGGAAAACGATAAAGTGCACATTATCGGCGGCCTGGAACTGAATGAAGACACGGTGGAGGTCAGTGTGGACGGGAAACCGGTCAAAATGACCCCGCTGGAATTTAAAATCCTGCTTCTCCTGATGCGGAATCCCGGCCGGGTGTTCAGTGCGGACGAGATTTATGAAAGGGTCTGGAATGAACAGGCTGTGAATACGGATACCATTATGGTCCATATCCGGAAAATAAGAGAGAAAATAGAAATTAATCCGAAAGAGCCGAAATATTTAAAGGTGGTGTGGGGTGTTGGATATAAAATTGAAAAACAATAAGAAACTTAATTTATTTATTGTGACGCTGGTAATAGCGCTGCTCTGTATAGGATATATGTCTTTATATCCGACTTTTGAGGACAAAGCGGGTGAATATTATAAAGATAGCCTGTCAACGAATGATTTTCTGGAAAGGCTTCAGCGGGGCAACTATGTGCTGTACAAAGAAATCTCGGAAAAAGTAGATGGAAGAAAATACAATTATACGGACTTATATCTTGAGATGAAGCAGGAAGCGGCGGGGGATATCAATATGGACGCTGTTTATGACAGCGGGAATCTGTATGATGATATTGACGGCTTGCAGGAAGAAATGCGGAATCAGATGGACAGCACGCTCCGTGTATGGGAAGAGGGATTTAGGAATAATATTGCCCAAAATGTGGATTATTGCGTTATTGACGAGGAAAGCGGGCAGCTGATAAAGAATACCGGCAGAAAGATTGAGGCATTGTGGAAAAACGGGGCGGACGGCGAACGTGAGGAATTGCCCTATATTTATTATGTAATGGTCACCTATGATGGAATTGGAAATTCTGACCGTGTGGCGGTAAAGGGGGTAAATTCGGATGAATTGCTGAAAAATGTGCAGGCCGTTATGCGAAGCGGACAGTTGGAGTCAACATTCGAGTATGGATACGGAAGCGGAGGAAATCCATATGACGGGGAAAAAGTATACTATGGCTACAGCGGCATAAACGGGAAAGCGTTAAAGGTAAGCAGTTCCATTAAGCCGCCGAAAAACACTACGTTTATCTATGCCCTGACTCAGGAGCAGAAGAGTGAATTAATGGGAGGGGAAACCCATTTCTTCTCCAGCTGGGATGAATGGTATGCTTATTGCTGCACCGGCGCCGGCGATGTTTATTGGCTGTTGCTGGGAGCGCTGACAGTCATTTCAATTCTGCTGATGATGGATAAAAGATATGTCCTGCACCATGAAAAAGTAGTAAGAATTCCTTTGGAAGCTACCATCTTTCTGGCGATCATCATTGGAGGGGCATTCCAGCAGTCAGTCATCGAACTGGTGCTTAGAACGAACAAGGGATATTTTAATGGCTTGTGGAACAACTATTTGTTCTTTATGCCCGAAGAAAGCTTCACCATTTTAACCTGGGCTGCGAACTTTATCTGCCTGTTTTTGCTCTTTGCAGGCTGGGCTTACGCCGTAAATACATTGGGGGAAATTCCATCCATGGGAATCAAAGGATTTTTGAAGGAACGGTGTCTCAGTATCCGGATTATATACAGATTCTGCCGGTGGGTAAAAAAGCTTTGGCGTGGATTTAAGGACGAATTGCTGCATGTGGATTTGGGGGATGATATCAAGTATACCCTGCATAAAACGCTGCTGATTAATTTTATCGTGCTTGGCATTATATGCAGTGCATGGTTCTTTGGCTGGTTCGCACTGGTCATTTATTCCGTGTTCCTCTATTTGCTGCTGAAAAAATATATCAGAAAACTGCAGGAACAATATAAAAAGCTATTGGATGCCACCGGGGCCATTGCGGAGGGGAATCTGAATACAGCCTTCGATGATGATTTTGGAGTATTCGAATCCTACAAAGATGCCCTTTACAAAATCCAGGAAGGCTTCCGCAAGGCGGTGGACGAAGAGGTAAAAAGCCAGAGGATGAAGGCGGAACTTATTACAAACGTTTCCCATGATTTGAAGACCCCCCTGACAGCCATTACCACTTATATTGACTTATTGAAGGAAGAAGGGGTAACGGAAGAGCAGAGAAGAGAATATTTAGGTGTGTTGGAAAAAAAGTCCCTGCGGTTAAAACGTCTCATTGAAGACTTGTTCGAAGTGAGCAAAGCGAACAGCCGGAACGTAACTGTAAACCTGGTGGATGTGGATATTGTGAATCTCATACGGCAGGTATACCTGGAATATGAAGACAAACTGGAAGATGCAGACCTGATTGTCCGCTTCCGTATGCCGGAGGAAAAAGTCATATTAAAGCTGGACAGCGAAAAGACATACCGAATCTTCGAAAACCTTTATTCCAATATCATCAAATATGCCATGACAGGCACCAGGGTTTATGTGGATTTGGAGAAAAAAGATGGGCTGGCCGTCATTGGCCTTAGGAATATGTCAGCAGCGGAACTGCATGTGATTCCGGAAGAACTCACGGAACGCTTCGTGCGGGGCGACAGTTCACGGAATACCGAAGGGAGCGGGCTTGGGCTCGCCATAGCGAAAAGCTTTACGGAGATTCAAGGCGGGAAGATGGAAGTGGTGGTGGATGGGGATTTGTTTAAGATAATACTTATGTGGAAATGTGAGTGACGTTTTCCGGCCGGATTCTTTGCTGCATCTGCACATTTGTATGATGTATTGTTGGTTGCCTGTGAACAGTAACTATTGTTGCCTTGCCTTGGCGCTCCTTTAAAGTTTTTATTTCCATCCTCCCAGAAATGTAGTATACTAAAAGCAGTTATTGGATAGGGGTATATCCTGACGGGAGGGGAAGGAGGCTGTATATGAAGATAGCATTTACTAAAATGCATGGATGCGGAAACGATTATATTTATGTGAATGGTGCGCAGGTAAAGATAGAAAATGATAAAAAGCCGGAAGCAGTGCGCAGGCTGAGCGACAGGCACTTCGGTATCGGCGGCGATGGGGTTATTTTTATTCACCCGTTAACTGGCGAAGGAGCGGGGCAGCAGGCGGACTTCGAGATGGAAATGTATAATGCGGACGGTTCCCGGGCAGAAATGTGCGGGAACGGTATCCGGTGTGTGGCTAAATATGTATATGATAAAGGGCTGACGGATAAGGAGACGCTTCGGATTGTAAGCTGCGGAAATGTGAAAATACTGGAACTTGCGGTGCAGGACGGCAAAGTTACGGGCGTAAAGGTGAATATGGGTTCCCCGGTGCTTAAGGCAGAGGATATTCCGGTGGTTTCCGGGCAGGAGGAGGCCATAGCGGAGAGGATTGAAGTAGAAGGGAAAGAATACAAAATGACATGCGTTTCCATGGGGAATCCCCATGCGGTGATTTTTATGGAGGGGCATGAGGATCTGGGCAGCTTTGACATAGAAAAGGTAGGCCCCCATTTTGAGAACCATATGCGTTTTCCGAAACGGGTGAATACGGAGTTTGCCAAGGTGATTGACAGGTATACGATACAGATGCGGGTATGGGAGCGGGGAACAGGGGAAACCCTGGCTTGCGGAACAGGGGCATGCGCAACGGCAGTTGCCGGTATATTAAATGGTTTGACGCAAGAGGAAGTAACTGTTAAACTATTAGGTGGCGAACTAAACATCCGCTGGGATAGAGGAGAAAACCTGGTTTATATGACGGGCCCTGCGGAAACTGTTTTTGAAGGAGAAGTAGAACTGGCGCTCTAAACAGTTCCCCAAGTTTGTGTCTGCGCAGCATACACAAGCTTGATAAACCCAGTGCATGAGTATACGATACCTGAATAAAGTGCAGGGGGCTTTGAATGCAAAAGCTGCGCAGAAACGAGGAGAATTATGTTTAAAATCAATGACAACTATTTGAAACTACCCGGAAGCTATCTTTTTTCTACGATTGCAAAGAAAGTAAATGCATATTCACAGGCGAATCCGGAGAAGAAAATTATCCGGCTGGGCATTGGCGATGTGACGCAGCCTCTGGCTCCGGCCATTATCGATGCGCTGCACGGCGCTGTGGATGAGATGGGGAAAGCGGAAACCTTCCATGGATATGCCCCTGATCTGGGATATGAATTTTTGCGGAATACGATTGCCCTTAACGATTATCAGGCACGGGGGTGCGATATTGCGGCGGATGAAATTTTTATTTCCGATGGGGCAAAATGCGATTCCGGCAATATCCAGGAAATATTCAGCGTGGATAATAAAATTGCGGTTTGCGACCCGGTATATCCGGTGTATGTGGATACCAATGTTATGGCGGGGAGGACCGGAACTTACGATGCGGCAAAAGAGGTATGGAGCGATGTGATCTACATGCCTTGCCTGGCGGAAAATAATTTCGCGCCGGAATTGCCAAAGGAAACGCCGGACATCATTTATCTTTGTTTCCCCAATAATCCCACCGGATCTACAGTGACCAAAGCCCAGCTGCAGGAATGGGTGGATTATGCAAATAAAGCAGGGGCAGTGATTATTTATGACGCAGCCTATGAAGCTTATATTTCCCAGGAAGATGTGCCTCACAGCATTTATGAATGCGAGGGGGCCAGGACATGCGCCATAGAACTGCATTCTTTTTCCAAAAATGCGGGCTTTACGGGCGTGCGCCTTGGATTTACGGTGATTCCCAAGGAACTTAAGTGCGGGGATGTCGCCCTGCATTCCCTGTGGGCAAGACGCCATGGCACAAAGTATAACGGGGCGCCTTATATCGTACAGAGGGCCGGGGAAGCGGTTTACTCGGAAGAAGGGAAAGCGCAGCTGAAACAGCAGGTGGCTTACTATATGAACAATGCGAAATATATTCTGGATGGGCTTAAGAATGCAGGATATACGGTCTCCGGCGGCATCAATGCTCCTTATATCTGGCTGAAAGCACCTAATGGCATGAGCAGCTGGGAATTTTTCGACTACCTGCTGGAGAACGCCAATGTGGTAGGAACACCCGGCTCCGGTTTCGGACCCAGCGGTGAAACCTATTTCAGGCTTACGGCTTTTGGCAGCTATGAGAATACCGTGGAAGCAATCGAGCGGATTAAGAAATTATAGAGATTAGGAATTCATAAAGATTAAGAATTTATAGAACGGATGGAAATGCGGCAGAAGCAGTGAAAGGAATCCTGGAATGGCTGTTTCGGGATTCCTTTTGCAATAAGGTTCGCCTGATAATTCCTTTCTTCTATCTGCCTAAGCGCCTCCTGCACTGTGTCGGACAGTTCCTTCTCATCTTCGCCCTGTACCTTGAATTCCAACAGAAACGCATCATTTTCTATATCCCTTGGTTTCAGCATCACATCACCTTCTCAAAATCCTGATTCCCAATGCAAATCTTCCTTGCCATACTCTGTTTTTCTTTCCTGCGCGCTGCTCAATATTCGATTTCCGGTATTCTTCAATCCCAAAAACACGTTTTATTCACATCCATCTTTTCTTTTGGTTTCATTATATCCTTTACTTCTTTCTTTTACAATCAAATATTATAATTCAAACCTTTGCGTGCAAACGCGTGCAATATAATGAAAAATATAACAAATATACAAATCAAAACAATAAATTTTGTGAAAAAACATAGAAAATAAAAATATGTATTGAAAATATTGCATAACAGGAATGTGTGTGCTATGCTTATTGCGTAAGAAAATAAAATAGCACGCAAAAGCACACTGCTAAAAATGTACAGATAAAGCGCTGAAATGCTTTTTTCCGTGCAAAGGCGGGCTGGCACAAACTTAGCCATGCGTAATATGCACAAGGGGTTTCGGTACACTGGGCCGGTGCGGGTAAGATTGCGCAGAAATGAGGAGAACATGAAGTATATCAATTTTGATAAATCCAGGCCTATGGATATCGTTTTGTTGGGGCGGGTGGCCATTGATTTTAACCCGGCCTACAATGACCAGGTGAAGGAAGAATTTAAGCCTTTAAAAAAGGTACACATGTTTGAAAAATATGTGGGAGGTTCTCCGGCCAACATTGCGGTAGGCGTTACCAGGCATGGGCTGAAAGCAGGGTTTTTGGGAAAGGTTTCCGATGACCAGTTCGGTGATTTCGTGGTGGATTATTTTAATGAACAGGGGATTGATACATCCCATATTACCAGATGCACCGGCGGCCAGAAACTGGGGCTTACTTTTACGGAAATGCTTTCTCCCAGGGAAAGCAATATTCTGATGTACCGCAACTGTATAGCAGATTTGCAGCTCCATGTGGATGATATCGATGAGGATTACATAAGAAACACGAAAGCCCTCCTTATATCCGGCACATCCTTAGCGGAAAGCCCATCCAGGGAGGCGGCGATGAAGGCGGTGCTTCTGGCGAAGAAAAACCATACACCGGTGATATTCGATATCGATTACAGGGAGTATAACTGGAGAAATAAGGATGAAATTTCCATTTATTATTCTATGGTTGCCAAAGAAGCGGCCATTATTATGGGCTCCAGGGAGGAATTCGACTTAACGGAACGGCTGATTTGCTCAGGAATGTCGGATAAGGAAAGCGCGGCATACTGGCACGGATGCGGGGCGAAGATTGTAGTAATTAAGCATGGGATGCAAGGCTCCACCGCATATACTGATGACGGACAGGAGTACAGTATCAAACCGTTCCCCGTGGAAGCCCGCAAAGGATTTGGCGGCGGCGATGGTTATGGATCGGGCTTCCTCTATGGCCTATACAGCGGCTGGGAAATTATAGACTGCCTGGAATTCGGATCTGCGGAGGCCTCCATGATGGTGAGGAGCAACAATTGCTCGGATTCCCTTCCCGGAACGGAGGAAGTAAGGGAATTCATCAAAGCAGAAAAGGAGCAATACGGCGAAATGATAGCCCGGATGACATAAAGCGGGCATATGCGGAACTGGAATAAAAAAAAACAGCATATGCCCGGACAGTACCCTAAATAATTTACGGACGTGGAACGGCCGGAAATTATTTGCAAAGGAAAAAAGAAACGGGTACTGGGAGGGCATATGCGGAACTGGAATAGGAGACTTACATGTTCAACAAAGAAAAAGTAAAACTGGGGATCGCCCCAATAGCATGGACGAATGATGACATGCCGGATTTAGGAAAGGAAAATACTTTTGAGCAGTGCGTCAGCGAAATGGCGTTAGCCGGTTTTACCGGCTCCGAGGTGGGGAACAAATACCCTAGGGATACGGAAGCACTGAAAAAAGCGCTCCGGCTGCGGGGGATGGAAATCTGCAATCAATGGTTTTCCTGTTTTTTGCTTACGAAACCTTTGGAAGAGGTGGAACGGGAGTTTCGAAACCAGCTATCCTACTTAAAAACGATGGGGGCGAAAATTATCGGGGTTTCCGAACAGAGCCACAGCGTACAGGGAATGGTGGATACCCCTATTTTCGGTCATAAATATGTTATGAATGACAAAGAATGGGAGGTATTTTGTAAAGGGATTAACAGGCTGGGCAAGATTGCAAAAGAGGAATACGGCATTTCCCTTACTTTCCATCACCACATGGGAACTGTGGTGCAGGATGAAGCTGAGGTGGATCGTATGATGGAAAATACCGATTCGGAATATGTAAGCCTCCTTTTCGATACGGGGCATTTTGCATACTGCGGTGTGAGCCCGTTAAAAATGGTGAAGAAATACACTGGCCGGATTAAGCATGTGCATCTGAAAGATATCCGCAAAGAAGTGGTGGAGAAGGTAAAAGCGGAGAATTTGAGTTTCCTGGATGGCGTACGGCTGGGTACCTTTACGGTGCCGGGAGACGGGTGTATTGATTTTGATCCTATCTTTAAAGTGTTGGAAGTAAGCGGGTATGAAGGCTATATGCTGGTGGAAGCGGAGCAGGATCCGGCGAAGGCTAATCCGTTGGAATATGCTATAAAGGCGAGGAAATATATTGCGGAAAAAACCGGGTTATAGAAGGCCGAATATTAGGAAACTTGACAAACCAAAATGAATTTTGGCGCAGAAAGCCGCGCAGAAATGGAGAGAAAGATGGTAACAGTAGGAATTATCGGGGCAGGAAGAATTGGAAAAGTACATGTAGAAAGCATTTGCACCAAAGTGGCGGATGCTAAGGTAAAGACATTGGCAGACCCGTTTATAAATGACGCTACGGCAGCATGGGCGAAGGAAATGGGCGTAAAAAATATTACGAAGGATTATAAGGAAATACTGGAAGATACGGAAATTGATGCGGTACTGATTTGTTCATCCACGGACACCCATTCGGCGATTTCCGTGGAAGCAATTAAAGCAGGAAAACATGTTTTCTGTGAGAAGCCCATTGATCATGATGTGAGCAAAATCCAGGAAGTGATTCATGCACTGGAGGGCAGCAATGTGAAATATCAGGTCGGCTTTAACCGCCGCTTCGACCATAACTTTGAAGCCGTACAAAGGGCGGCGGCAGAGGGGAAGGTGGGAGATATCCATCTGATAAAAATCACATCCAGGGACCCTGAGCCGCCCAGTGCAGAGTATGTAAAAGTATCCGGAGGGATGTTCCTGGATATGACGATTCATGATTTTGATATGGTCCGTTTCCTGGCCGGCTGCGATGCAGAAGAGGTATATACACAAGCGGCTGTTTTGGTGGACCCGGCGATAGGGGAAGCGGGAGATGTGGATACCGCGGTTATCACGTTAAAGATGGAAAACGGTGCCATTGCGGTGGTTGACAATTCCAGAAAAGCAGTGTACGGTTATGACCAGAGGGCGGAGGTGTTCGGCTCCAAAGGAATGGCAGCTACGGGCAATGATACGGCTTCTGCCATGGTGCTTTCCAACGGGGAAGGTGTGACGGGGGAAAAGCCGCTGCATTTTTTCCTGGAGAGATATATGGATGCGTATGCAAAAGAAATTAAATGCTTTATCGAAGCGATTGAAAAGGATACGGATACTCCGTTGGGGGTAATGGACGGTTTAAAGCCAGTGCTTATGGGCCTGGCAGCAAAGAAATCCATGGAAGAACACCGTCCGGTGAAAATTTCGGAAATTTAAGTATTGAATATAATGGATGCGGAAGTTTATGAGAGGACGAAAGGGGGATTTCCATGTCAGTTACTATCCAGCAGATAGCGGAAGCGGCAGGGGTATCGCGGGGCACTGTGGACCGCGCGCTGAATCACAGAGGGAGAATCAGCCCAGAGGTGGAAAGCAGAATCCGGGAAATAGCAGAGCAGCTGGGCTACAAGCATAAGGCAAGGAAAAGGGGCGAAAATAAAAAATGGAAAATTGGCATAGTAACCCAACTGGCAAAATCCTCCTTTATGTTGGAAATTAACCGGGGAATCCATACGGCGAAAAAGGAATGGGAGGATCGGGGCATAGAACTCTTGATAGAGGAAAGGGAATCGGTGGATAAAGAGGAACAGCTGGATGCCATTGAGCGCCTGGTTGGAAAAGGAATCCATGCGTTGGCGATTATGCCTATAGAATGCGATGAGGTGAGGGATAGGTTAAACAGCCTGATTGCAGAAAAGAAAATGCCGGTGGTGACCTTCAATTCCGATATCGTGGGTACCAAAAGACTTTGCTTTGTGGGGATGGATAACCATCGCAGCGGGCAGGCAGCAGCGGGGCTTATGGGAATGCTGACCGGAGGAAGCGGGAAAGTCCTCATCATTACCGGGCATTTCAACAGCGCCCTGAATAATCAGCGGGTGGACGGTTTCGTGAAGGAAATAAAGCAGATATGCCCTGGGCTGGAAATTGCCGGGGTGCAGGGGAGTTTCAACGAAGCGGAAGAGGTGGAACGGATTATAGAGAATTCCTTTGCGAATATTACAGGAATCAATGGGATTTTCGTGGTATCCGGAGGGCAGGAAGGGATTGGCCGTGCTTTTGAAAAGCTGGGATGTGAGAAACGTCCTTTTGTGGTTATCTATGACCAGACGCCCCGGAATGAAAAGATGGTACAGGAGGGGTTGGTGGACTTTCTCATCGATCAGAATGGTTTTGAACAAGGATACCGCCCGGCTTTCGTGCTGGCCGATTATCTGCAAAAAAGCAAACAGCCAAAGAAAGAATTCATGTATACGGATATCGCGATTAAAACACGTTATAATTTATGATTTAGCTAAGAAATGGGGTTAAATATGACGAAAACGGTTCATTTGACAACCGCGCAGGCGATTGTAAGGTTTTTAGATAATCAGTATGTTTCCATGGATGGAAAGGAAACGAAATTTGTGGAAGGGTTTTTTACTATTTTCGGACACGGTATTGCGGTGGGGCTGGGAGAAGCGCTGGATACCATGCCGGGAAAACTGCGGGTAATGCAAGGCAGGAATGAGCAGGGGATGTGCCATACGGCAATCGCCTTTGCCAAGCAGAATCAGCGGAAGAAAATTATAGCCTGTGCCTCTTCCGTAGGGCCGGGGGCGGCCAATATGGTGACCGCCTGCGCTACGGCAACGGTAAATAATATCCCCCTTCTCGTATTTCCGGCGGATACTTTTGCTTCCAGGCAGCCGGACCCGGTGCTGCAGCAGTTGGAGCAAAGCGCATCTTTAGCGGTTTCCACTAATGATGCGTTCCGTCCGGTGTGCAAATACTGGGATCGGGTAATGCGTCCGGAGATGGTGATGACGGCATTGATTAATGCTATGCGCGTCCTGACAGACCCGGCCGAGACCGGGGCCTGCTGCATTGCACTGCCTCAGGACGTGGAGGGGGAAGCTTTTGACTACCCGGAATACTTTTTTGAGAAAAGGGTACACCGGATTACAAGGCCGGCGGCGGTGGAAGAAGAAATAGAAGATGCGGCACAGGCCATTGCAGGGGCGAAGAAGCCGCTGGTGATTGTAGGCGGCGGCGTCCGCTATTCGGACGCGGGGAAATGTGTGGAAGATTTCTGCGAAGAATTTAAAATTCCATTTGGGGAGACGCAGGCGGGAAAGAGCGCATGTATTTCCAGCCATCCCTATTGCCTGGGAGGAATCGGCGTGACCGGTACATATGCGGCCAATATTATAGGCAAAGATGCGGATGTAGTAATCTCCATTGGCTCCAGGATGTCCGATTTTACTACTAGTTCCAAACACCTTTTCCAAAAGGAAAATGTAAAATTCGTATCCATTAATAACTGCCGTTTCCATGCATATAAAATGGATGCGGTAAAAGCGGTAGGCGATGCCAAGGCAACAGTGGAAGCTTTGGCCGTGAAACTGAGGGAGATGGGTTATCAATCCTCCTATACTACGGAGATTGCCGATGCAAAGAAAGTATGGGCGGAGGAAATGAACCGCCTTGGCAATATCACATATACAGGAAAAGATTTTGAGCCTATGATTAAAGCCAGAGACCCCAGGACAATTCCGGAATTCGTCGCGCTGACAGAGGGCAGGATTACCCAGACGGCGGCGCTTGCAGCGATTCGCCGTTCTATAGATAAGGATGCGGTGATTATTACGGCAGGCGGTTCTTTGCCCAGCTGCATGCAAAGGATGTGGACTACGGACAAACGGGGCGGCTATCATGCGGAATATGGCTATTCCTGTATGGGATACGAGGTGGCAGCCACACTGGGCGTGAAATTTGCAGAGCCGGAGTCGGAAGTTTACTGTGTGGTAGGCGACTCCAGCTTTCAGATGCTGCATAGCGAGATTATGACCATTATGCAGGAAAAACAGAAGGTAAATATTCTGGTGTTCGATAACTGTGGTTTTGGATGTATTAACAATCTGGAAATGAATCATGGGATCGGAAGCCTTGCTACAGAGTTCCGCTACACGGACGGCCAGAAACCGTGCGGTGATCTGATTCCGGTAAATTATGCGAAAATAGCGGAGGGATATGGCCTGTATTCTTATACCTGCAGGACAATAGACGAACTGGTATGGGCTTTGGAGGATGCGAAAAAGCAGCCGGCGGCCTGCCTGTTTGATTTGAAAGTGCTTCCGAAGACGATGACGGATGGATATGAGTCCTGGTGGAATGTGGGAATTGCGGCCGCATCCGAGAAAGCTTCGGTGCGGGAAGCCTGTGAGGGTGTGATGAAAGGCAGAAGCGAGTCCAGGGCTTATTAAATGTGTCAGGCACAAAGAGATGGGGAGTGCCTGTTAAATAACGAAAGGTGGAGTGACAGGAATGGGTAAATTATTTGGATATCCTGTATTTGACAAGGCAGGGGAAATGATTCTTACCGCTTATGATAATGAATATAAAGAGATGATGATGGATATCCGGGTTTACCGGATGAAGGGGCAGGAAAGCAGAAAATTTTACCATGAGGGGGAAGAAATGGCCATTCTCCTTCTTTCCGGCGAAGTCATCTATGAATGGGAAGGAAAAAGCGGTGCAGCATCCAGAAAAGATGTGTTTACGGAAGGCCCTTGGTGCCTGCATGTGGCAGGGCGCAAAGAGGTGACGGTTACGGCGAAAAAGGAGACGGAGATTCTCGTGCAGTGCACCCGCAATGAGGGCGTATTTGAGAGCCGCCTGCATGGGCCGGGCGATGCACCATGGGGATACTCCTGTGTGGGAAAATTCGGCAATGTGGCGAAACGGAGAGTGAATACTATTTTTGACCACGATATCTGCCCGGAATCCAACATGGTTCTGGGGGAGGTGCTGAATGACAAAGGGAACTGGTCGGGCTATCTGCCCCACCGCCATCCCCAGCCGGAAACTTATTTTTTTAAATTCGACAGGCCGGAAGGGTTTGGCGCCAGCTTTGTGGGAGACCAGGTGTTTAAAAGCGTGGATAACAGCTTTTCCGCAATTCCCGGAGGGGAACTTCATCCGCAGGCGGTGGCCCCGGGGTTTCAGATGTACACCTGCTGGATGATTCGCCATCTGGAAGGGAATCCATGGCTTCAGACAGATCGGTGTGAAGACGGAAGATATGTATGGCTGCATGAGAATTCGTAGGAATATAAAAGATTGAAAATTGAAAATTTTCAATCCCAAGTTTGTGTCAGCACGGCATCCACAAACTTGACAGGCGCAAAAAGCTGCGCAGAAATGGAGAAAAGATTGAAAATTGAAAATTTTCAATCCCAAGTTTGTGTCAGCGCGGCAACCACAAACTTGACAGGCGTAAAGCCCCGGGAATGCCGGGTCACAAAAGCTGCGCAGAAATGGAGTAAAAAATGGCAAGAGAATTTATTGTGCCCGGACAGATTATTCATGGAGCCGGAGCTTTGGATATGGCAAAAGGAACTTTGGCACAGCTTGGAAAGAAAGCGATGATTGTTACGGATAAGGTAATGATTGAACTGGGAAACTGTAAAAAGCTGGAAGACGCTTTGGAAAGTCAGGGCGTTGAGTATATCGTATATTCCGGAATTACAGGAGAGCCTACCGATAAGATGGTAGAAGAAGGGCTGGCTTTATATAAAGCCGAAAACTGCGATTTCCTGGCAGCGCTCGGGGGAGGAAGCCCGATTGATGCGATGAAGGCAATCGCTTCTTTGGCCGCTCATGGGGGGGATATTGCCGATTTTATGGGAAAAGAGATTGCCGTAGAAATGCCGCCCATCGTGGCTATACCCACAACAGCGGGCACCGGCTCCGAGGCAACTCAGTTTACTATTATCACGGATACACGCAAAGAGGTAAAGATGCTGTTAAAAGGCAAGGCATTGATGCCCCGGCTGGCGGTGATTGACCCTCAGTTTACTATGACAGCGCCCCCGAAAATTACGGCGGCTACCGGCCTGGATGCCCTTTGCCATGCCATAGAAGCTTATACCTCCAGAAAGTCCCAGGAAATGTCCGATACCTTTGCCGTGTCGGCAGTAAAAAGGATTTTTCAATATCTCCCCAAAGCATTTCATAATGGGCAGGATGAGGAAGCCAGGGTACAAATGTCCGTTGCGGCATTGGAAGCGGGGATTGCATTTAACAATGCGAGCGTTACGCTGATTCATGGCATGAGCCGTCCTATCGGAGCCTTGTTCCATGTGGCCCATGGGCTTTCCAATGCGATGTTGATGAAGGAGTGCTTAGGCTTCGCCCTGGAGGGGGCATATGAGCGCTTTGCCGTGCTGGGGCAGGCAATAGGTGTGTCAGGAATGGAAGATTCCGGCCAGATTGCCGGGGAAAAATTCCTTGCAGCGGTGATAGCTTTGACGGAGGAACTGGAGACGCCCACTCTGGAAGAGTATGGGATTTCCAAAGACGTGTTTTTCCAGTCCATACCCAAAATGGCCCAAGATGCCATGACCAGCGGCAGCCCGCAGAATACGCTGCGTGAAGTGACACAGCAGGACGTAGAGCAAATGTATAAAAATTTGTGGTGATATATTTTTGATATTTTTAGGTAACAGTTCAGCCCAGGACTTTGCACTTGCTGCAAAGTCCGTACAAGCACATCAATTTAGCCAAGAAAGAATCTGCCCCTCGCCGAAGGTGATTTGGAATGGGCAGATTCCGTAACAGGGAAGCCGAAGGCTGAACTGTTACATTTTTAGAGATGATTTAGAGATTTCCGCTTTACAATATGCTAAAGCCTGGAAATTGCGAAACGCTGAATGGCGGGAATGTTCCGCCAGGTTCATTGATTTCGCAATTATCCGGATTAAAGTATGCTTGAAAAAATAATAAGGAATCGGCATGCGAAAGACTTTGTAAGGAGGATATCGATGATATGAAAAGAAAATGTGTGCTGGCAGCAGGGATTATGCTGCTGCTGATGGTGGCGGAAGGCTGCGGAAACGGACAGGAGACGGCGGATAGGGATGCGCAGATTCCCGTGGAAACGGTGTCAGAAGAGCATGAGGAAGGGCAAAATGTAGATGAGGAAAATGCGGCATCCCCTGACCCGGTGCAGGATTCTTCCCCGAAAAATGAAGAAGAAAAAGCCCAGGAAACTATGATAATAGGCGGAAAGGTAAGGGAAATCATGGAAGATGGCTTTGTTATCAGCCGTGTGCAATATGAGGACGATGACATGACCATAGTGGTTTTGCCGGAGGAAGGCAGTCCGGAGGAGGAACTGGTGACAGTCCGATGCACGGATTCCACGGCCTTTGAGCATTGGGTTATCCAAGGCGGCGGGGCAGGCATTGATATGAATGAGGCAACGTTTGCGGATATACAAAAAGGAGGCGGGCTGGAAGCGGAAGGTTATTTTGACGGGGATAATTTTGTAGCGGAAAAAGTCATTATTGAAACTTATAAGTAAAAAACTTTCCGATTTGAGGCGGCCACGGGAACAACTTTTTCCGTAAGGAAATTGAATAAATTATTGACGGAAGGATAGAAATACATATGGAGATAAATATTTCCGGGATTATTATTGAAGTGCGGAAAAAGAAAATAAAAAATATGTATTTGTCCGTGAAGCCGCCCGATGGGAGGGTGGTGATTTCGGCCCCCATATCCATGAACCGCCGGACAATGGAAGCGTTTGCCCAGTCGAAGCTGGAATGGATTAAGATGCAGAAGAAAAAATATGAGACTGATGCAAAAAAAACGGACAGACAGTATATTTCCGGTGAAATGTTGTATTTCTGGGGGAAGCCATACCTTTTGATTTTCCAGGAAAGGGGAGGGGGAAATTCCCTGGAATTGTCAGAGGGGAGGGCTGTTTTAACCATGCGGGGTGAAAGTACGGCAAAACAGCGGGAGACATATATCCGGGAGAGGTATCGCGCCATGCTGAAAGAAGAGATTGCCAGGCTTCTTCCCAAATGGGAGGCTCTGACAGGGCTGCATTGCTGTTCCTGGCATACCAAATATATGACAACCCGCTGGGGAACATGCAATACGGTAAAAAAGCGGCTGTGGTTTAACGTACAGCTGGCGGAGAAACCGGTGGAATGCCTGGAATATGTGATCTTACACGAACTGGCCCATACCAAAGTGAGCAACCACGGCGCAGAATTCGTGGCGGTGATGGATGAATACATGCCAATGTGGCGGGAAGTGAAAAAGCGGCTGAATGCGCAAGTGGACGGTTTACTTTCAGGTGAAGCTTGATAAAGCCGGAAGGGAAGGACGGTAAGTATGCTGCGTGATAAGGATATCAGGGAACCCCTTTTTGATTTTCTGGAAGAAGCTTACGGAAAAGTCAGGATATTGGAAGAAAAAACGATGGGAAAATCCAGGGCAGATGTGGTGATGGTGACGCCAAATGCTTTATTTGGCATTGAAATAAAGAGCGATGCGGATACATATGCCAGATTGGGCCGCCAGGTGAAGGACTATAATCAGTATTATGATTATAATTATGTTGTGGCCGGAACAAGCCATGCACTGCATGTGGAGGAACATATCCCGGAATGGTGGGGGGTTATCACGGCGGAACTGGTGGAAGATACGGTGGACTTCTACATTCTGCGCAGGCCAAAACGGAATCCCAAGGTAAACTGGAAGAAAAAGATCAGTATTTTATGGAGGCCGGAACTGGCCCATATACAGGAATTGAACGGGCTGCCAAAATATAAGGAGAAAAGCAAATTATTCGTTGCCGGCAAAATCTTGGAAAGGATACCGGAAGAGACTTTGCAGGCACAGCTTTGCGAGGAACTGTTCGAGCGGGATTACAATGGGATTGCGGAGGCAATACGCAGCTACCGGAAAGCTAATCAATGAGGCGGCGGCCCCGTTGCCTATAGACAAACAGAATACAACACAGAGGGAATGCTGCATGGAATCAGGAGAGAGGTGCAAAGGACTTTCTCCTGATTCCATGCAGCATATATGCAATACAGTATACAAATTAATCTGTTGTTTCCCGCCTGACTAAAATAGGGGTCACATTCTTGTGGATTAGTTCCGTTTGTGGTTTGGGGCGACGCTTTTTTCTCTCATTCATCAGCGATACCAGCAGTTCCATCGCTTCATATGCCATTTTATCAATTTGCTGTCCGATAGTGCTGGTTGGGATGATGGCTTCGCCTGCAATAGGGGAATCATCAAAACCGATGATACGGTATTCATCAGGCCATGTTCCGTATTTCCGGAAGATAATATTCAGCATATTGTTGGCATGGGTATCGTTTGCCATGAACAGCCCCTTCTTCTGATTTGGATATTTTTGCTCCAAGTATTCGTATATTTCCAGCATACAGTTATGGATTTCCTGGTGTGAATGCCCTAAATCCCTTAAAATTAATTCATGCTTGATATTATGTTCCATGCAGGTATCCTTAAATCCCTGGATGCGCCCATAGGCGGGTACATTCTGCTGGACAATGGAATTGATGTGTATTAAAACATCACAGTTAGTTTTGAAAAGCAGGCTGGTTGCCTGTACCGCACCCATATAGTTATCGGTGTTTACACTATTTACATACTGGGCTTCGCGTTCAATAGCAACAATTGGAATACCATAAGAGGCAAGTTCCTTAGAAGAAATCGTATGGCTTAAGATAATCATGCCTTCAATCTTGTATGCCAGCAGTTCCTGAATATATTTCCGTTCGGTTTCTATATTGTTTTTGCTTACAAAGACTAGAAATTTATATCCAAAAGCTTCATAAGTAGCCAGAATCTGATTTAATATTTCCGCATAATAATGTAAATAAAGGTTAGGGACAATGATGCCGACGAATTCACTTTTGCCGTTTGCCAGTACTTTGGCCAGTTTGTTTTCCTGATAATCCAAATCAATAAGTGCCTGTGCGATGATATCCTGATTTTCTACGGTCAGGGAATCCGGATTATTAAAGTACCGGGATATGGTTGTTTTGGAAAAGTTAGTGTACTTTGCAATATCTTCAAATGTTACTTTTTTTTTATCCATAGAAACCTCCAAAGCTGCCCGTACGGCAGTAAATCTTTTTCAATTATCTTTAGTATAGCAGTAAGGGTTCGGAAAATCAATCGCAATTAATAACTGGTTAAGTAACCGGTTATATTTTTGGGGAAAACTTATTGACATTCCAATATAAACGTGATAGTATATAAGACACAAAGTAACCGGTAACTTAACCGATTACAAAACCGATAATACAATGGTTATTATACAGGATATTCAGTAAAACTGATGTACGATACTTGTATTTAAGCCAGGGGCGGTATGCCCGTTTCATAAAAAGGAGATTGCAATGGAAATACAATATTTGGGTACTGCAGCAGCAGAGGGATGGCCGGCCCTCTTTTGCGGCTGTGAAATCTGTAAAAGAGCAAGGGCGGCCGGAGGAAAGGAACTGCGTACAAGGACGCAGTCGATGGTGGACGGAAAGATCCTGATTGATTTTCCGCCGGACACTTATACCCATGCCATTAACTATTCTTTACAATTGGGCCAGATAGAACATTTATTGGTGACGCATTCCCATATGGATCATTTCTTCCCGGTTGAATTGATTCACAGGCATGAGCATTTTGGGCATAATGCAAAAGGTATGCTGTACGTGTATGGAAATGAAGCAGTGGAAAAGGCTTTTTATGACGCGGTGCTGATTGACCGGTTTAAGGTACATCCTCTGGATGATGCGGTCAGATTTGTAAGGCTTAAGCCCTTTGGTGATTTTACAGTGGATGGATATCATATTATTCCAGTGCCGGCGGATCATGACGTAAGGGAAACATGCTTTATTTATATCATAGAAAAGGATGGAAAATGCCTTTTATATGCCCATGATACAGGCATGAACCTGAGCGAAGAGGCATGGGATTGTATTTTTGGCCGCAAATACAATCTGATATCTTTAGACGCTACTATGGGAAGGAAGCAGATTGACGGCTACCATATGGGGCTGCCGGATGATATTGCATTCGCAAAGCTGCTGGAGGAACATGGTTGTATCCATAAGGATACGGTGAAAGTAATCAATCATTTTTCACATAACGGTGAAATGACTCATGCTCAGTTGGAAGAGTTCGCAAAGGAAAATGGAATGATTGCCGCTTATGATGGTATGAAAGTGTTGTTTTAAAGGCAGCTGCCCGGGGATGCCTGTCAGAATAATGCTATAAAATACAAAACCATGAAAAGCCGCGATCCTGGATTCGGCGGGAACGGCGGCTGGCAAAAAAAAGTGCCATGCATGGCACGGAAAGAGAGGAAGATATGGATTATAGGAAGGTCGCAGAGCAAATCTATGAAAAAGTAGGGAAAAAAGAAAATTTGGTTTCCGCAGCGCACTGCGCTACACGTCTGCGTCTCGTAATCGCGGACAATGGCAAATGCGACAGCAAGGCAGTGGAGGAAATTGAAGGTGTGAAAGGTGTCTTTTTTGCATCGGGACAGCTTCAGATTATCCTTGGTACGGGAACGGTAAATAAGGTATATGACGAATTCCTTCAGGTTTCGGGACTGTCTGCTGCTACAAAGGCGGAAGTGAAGCAGGCCGCCGCCGCACAGCAGAATGTTTTCAAGCGTGCTATCAAGACGTTGGGAGATATCTTTGTGCCTATTATACCGGCAATAGTAGCCAGCGGTTTCCTGATGGGGATTATGGAAGCGTTGAACTTTATGGTAAATAATGAATTTTTAGCATTGGATACCAGCAGTTCCATATTTGTATTTGCAAATCTGTTCAGCAATGTGGCCTATACCTTCCTGCCTATTTTGATTGCATACAGTGCGGCGAAGGCATTTGGAGGCAATCCGTATCTGGGGGCGGTCATCGGCATGCTAATGATTCACCCGAACCTGCAGAATGCATGGACGGTTGCAACGGAGGGTGTACATGTCAGGCAGAGCGTATGGTTCGGATTATATGAAATTGATTTAATCGGCTATCAGGGGCATGTTATTCCGGTTATCATTGCCGTATGGGTAATGTGTTTTATTGAAAAGAAGCTGCATAAGGTAGTGCCGGAAATGTTTGATTTATTCGTGACACCTTTGGTGAGTGTATTTGTGACCGGTTATCTGACATATTCTGTCATTGGCCCCTTGTTTGTTGTAATCGAAAATGGCATTATTGATGGCATTCAGTGGCTGATAGCACTTCCTCTGGGTATTGGAAGTTTCATTATGGGGGCATTCTATGCACCGACGGTTGTCGCAGGAATCCATCATATGTATACCATCATTGATGTGGGGCAGCTGGCAAAGTATGGGGTTACATATTGGCTGCCACTGGCATCCGCGGCAAATCTGGCACAAGGCGCAGCAACGCTTGCAGTTGCAGTCAAGACAAAAAATGCAAGGACCAAATCCATGGCGCTCCCTTCCGCCTTCAGTGCATTTATGGGTATTACAGAGCCGGCGATTTTCGGTGTAAATATGCGTTATTTTAAGCCTTTTATTTGCGGCTGTATTGGCGGTGCATGCGGTGCCCTCTTCGCTTCTATTACACAGCTTGGTGCCAGCGGAACAGGTGTAACCGGTTTGTTTGGTGTCCTGCTCTGCCTGAATATGCCGGTCCAGTATATTTTGATGATGGCAATTTCCATAGGTGTTTCCTTTGCATTGACGTGGATATTCGGATATAAGGATGAAGAGGAACAGGTGAAAAAGGTATTGGGGAATGAAGCAGGGACTGATGATACAACAGAAGATACGGCAATAGAAGAAGCAAAGCGGGGAAATGAGGAAAAAGTAATTTATGCCCCGATTCAGGGAAATGTTATTGCGAGAGAAAGTATTCCGGATGAGACATTTGCCTCAGGTGTTTTGGGGGATGGCGTTGGCATTGAACCGGAGACGGGGGAAGTTGCAGCGCCTTTTGACGGGGAGATATCTTCTGTGGCCGAAACGCGCCATGCCATTGGTATTACCGGACCGGGAGGAATGGAACTGCTAATCCATGTTGGGGTGGATACTGTAAAAATGAATGGCGATGGATTTACAGTTTTGGTATCTGAAGGCGGCAAGGTGAAAGCCGGACAGAAACTTATGACATTTGATATTTCCAAAATTAAAGCGGCAGGATACAGTACAACATCAGCCATACTGCTGACAAACAGTGATGATTATCCATCCTGTAATGTAGTAAAAACAGGCGCGGTAAAGCCAATGGAGAAGCTTATCATAGTTGGTGAATGATGTTTAGAGGTTTCGGCATATTATATTTTGGAGAAATATATAAAGTAGAAATAGGGCTTAATAAAGGGGCTGCCATGTATTCATGGCAGCTTTTTGACACCTGAATCCTTATAGGAAACTGCGTTGCAAGACGCATGAATAGAGAATGCAAAGCGTAATAGTTCAGCCCAGGACTTTGCGCTTGCTGCAAAGTAGGACTTTTAAAAAAGTCCGTACAAGCACGTCAATTTAGCCAAAACAGAATCTGCCCCTCGCCGAAGGCGATTTGGAATGGGCAGATTCCGTAACAGGGAAGCCGAAGGATGAACTGTTACTGCGAAGCATTCTTATTTAGCCTGCAGCCTTACTATTACGCTGAATTTTTTATAAGTAAAATTAAGGATATTCTCTTTGTACCATCCCATGCTATAATAAAGCAAAGAATAGTCAGCACATTGGTGGGAAAGAGAGGGATGAAATGAAAAATGGGAAAAGATTGTTGGTAGTTGCCTTAATTGGTATATGTGTTATGGTCTTTGCCTGCAGCTGTGCAGGGGGAAATGCAGGGCGGCAAGGGGAAATGGGCAGCGGGGGGCAGCCAGCAAGCGAAAATCAACAGGAAGAATGTGTAGATTTAATGCGGCAATGGGAGGAAAAGGAAATGGGATTGGAGCAGGAAAAGGGGAGGATGGAGGGAATGGATGAAGTCGAAGGGGGAGGGCAGCAGACGGAAGAAGAACAGCCTGCGGAAGCTTTTTGCATGGATACTACTGATTTTGCCATTTCCCTTTTGAAAGAGAATGTGAAAGAGGGGGAAGGGGGCAATGTAATGATATCGCCGGTGTCGGTATTGGCGGTTCTGTCTATGACAGCCAATGGGGCTCAGGGGGATACCCTTTCCCAGATGATGTCCGTAATGGCGAAAAATCAGGAACCGGACAGCCTGAATGATAATTTGAAAAAATGGATGGATGGGCTGACGGACACGGATGCGGCCAGCTTGAAACTGGCCAATGCAATCTGGTTTAACGAAGATGGGCAGCAGCTAAAAGTAGAGGATGACTTCCTGCGCAAAAATGCCCTCTACTATAATGCGGATATTTATAAGGCCCCTTTCAATAAGAATACGCTGCAAAGCATAAATGCCTGGACGGAAGAAAAGACGGATGGAAAGATCAAGAACCTATTGGACGGCATGGAGGAAGATGCGGTGATGTATCTGGTGAATACGGCTGTATTTGATGCCGATTGGAAATGGATTTATGAGCCTTACCAGGTGAGCGACAGTTTCTTTACCAATGGGGAAGGGGTTCAGGAGAACGTGCCTTTTATGTATTCCACGGAAAGAACCTATATAGAGGATGAAAATATAACCGGTTTTATAAAACCTTATAAGGAAGGGTATCGGTTCGTGGCGCTGCTGCCAAAGGAGGGGATAAGCCTGGAAGAATGCATAGAAAAAATGGATGGGGAATATTTCCGCCGTCTTTTGGCGCAGGCTCAAACGGAAGTGATTGTGGAGACCGGCATGCCCAAGTTCCATGCGGACTACGAAGCGGAATTGGAGGATATGCTGGCCGGGCTGGGAATGGAGAACGCATTTGATGTGAAAACGGCGCAGTTTCAGGGGATAGGTACCAGCCCTGGGAAAAATATCTACATCAGCAGGATAATTCACAAGACCGATATTTCCGTGGGGGAACTGGGAACGGAAGCGGCAGCGGCGACCGTGGAAGAAGCAGTATCGGAGGCAGCGGATGAGCCTGAGATGGAAATTTTCTATGTCTATTTAAAGAGGCCCTTTCTTTATGCCATTGTGGAGGAACGGACGGATATTCCCGTTTTCATTGGGGTTTTGAATGAAGTGGGGCAGGAATAGTTTTCGATAAGGACAAAAAAGTGCTACAAAATAGATAAGTTTTTGGTTGAAAAGAGCAAAAAACAGTCCTATAATATATTACAGATAAAGATGGAAAAGGAGGAAGCGGAAGCAGTGAAGATTCAATCAGTAAATGACGATTCTTTTAAGGCATATGGCCGGGTATTCCCTGAATTTGACGCGGCCAGCCTGGTAGAGGCCATGCAGGAGATGGAAGCTCCGGCGGACGCGGTGGTATATTACCCTTCTATCGAGAAGCTGGAGAACCTGCCGGTGGCAAAAGATGTGAAAAACAGCTTTTTTGGGGAATTGGATATGCAGATAGGATACTGCAACGGAACGAACAATAAACTGAATGCGGTGGAATATCACAGGTGTTCGGAAATTGGCGTTGCATCGTCCGATTTAATTTTGCTCTTAGGAAAGCAGCAGGATGTGGGGGAAGATTTTAGCTATGATTCTTCCCTGATAGAGGCTTTTTTAGTACCTAAGGGAACGGTTTACGAAATGTATGCAACCACGCTTCATTATGCGCCTTGCAGCGTGGATGGCAAACCTTTCCGCAATGTGGTCATCCTTCCGAAAGGAACAAACGTAGAACTTACGGAAGAAAGGGAAACCCAACCGGAGGATAAACTGCTGACAGCCAAAAACAAATGGCTGATTGCCCATGAGGAAGCCGGAATTGAGGGCGCATTTATCGGTATCAAAGGCGAAAATATAACAATTTAAAATTTGAAACTTATGGAACTAAAATAGGAGGATGAGAGTATGTTTGAGAATTTACCCAAAGTAAAAATTGGTATCGTGGCGGTAAGCCGCGACTGTTTCCCGGAAAGCCTTTCCGTGAACAGAAGGAAAGCGCTGATAAAAGCGTATGAAGACAAATATGGCAAGGATGATATTTACGAATGCCCTATCTGTATCGTGGAAAGCGAAATACATATGGTACAGGCATTGGAGGATGTGAAGAAAGCAGGATGCAACGCTATCGTTGTTTATCTGGGCAACTTTGGGCCGGAAATCTCCGAAACTCTGTTGGCGAAACATTTCGATGGCCCGGCTATGTTCGTGGCGGCGGCAGAAGAAAGCGGGGATAACCTGGTAGGCGGCAGGGGCGATGCTTACTGCGGTATGCTGAATGCAAGCTATAACTTAAAGCTGCGCAATATCAAGGCCTATATCCCGGAATATCCGGTAGGAACGGCAGAGGAATGTGCGGATATGATTCACGAGTTCGTTCCGGTAGCGAGAGGGATTATTGGATTGTCTGACTTAAAGATTATTTCTTTCGGCCCCAGGCCGCTTAACTTCCTGGCATGCAATGCGCCCATTAAGCAGCTGTATAATTTAGGGGTGGAAATTGAAGAGAATTCGGAATTGGATTTGTTCGAAGCATTCCACAAACATGACAATGATTCCCGGATTCCGGATGTAGTAAAGGATATGGAAGCGGAATTGGGAGAAGGCAATATGAAGCCGGAAGTTCTGCCTAAGCTGGCACAGTATGAACTGACCCTTTTAGACTGGATTGAAGAGCACAGAGGATATAGAAAATACGTGGCTATCGCCGGGAAATGCTGGCCTGCATTCCAGACCCAGTTCGGTTTTGTGCCCTGTTACGTGAACAGCCGTCTGACGGGAATGGGAATTCCGGTATCCTGTGAAGTGGATATTTACGGTGCCCTCAGCGAGTTTATCGGTGCCTGCGTGAGCCAGGATGCGGTTACTTTGCTGGATATTAATAACTCCGTTCCTGCCGATATGTATGAAGAGAGTATCAAAGATAAATTCGACTATACACACAAAGATACATTTATGGGCTTCCATTGCGGGAATACATGCTCCAGGAAACTGTCCTCCTGTTCCATGAAATATCAGATGATTATGGCAAGGAATCTGCCGGAAGAAGTGACCCAGGGAACGCTGGAAGGCGATATTATGCCGGGTGACATTACTTTCTACCGTCTCCAGAGCACAGCAGACAACAAACTGCGCGCCTATATTGCCCATGGCGAGGTTCTTCCTGTGGCAACGAAATCCTTTGGCGGGGTAGGTGTATTCGCGATTCCTGAGATGGGGCGCTTCTACCGCCATGTATTGATTGAAGGCAATTATCCTCATCACGGCGCGGTAGCTTTTGGCCATTTCGGCAAATCGCTGTACGAAATCTTCAAGTATATCGGTGTTCCGGTAGAGGAAATCGGGTACAATCAGCCTAAGGGGGTAAGGTATCCTACGGAAAACCCGTTTGCATAAAGGATGATAAATGAGTGGTTGAGTAAGTATGTGCTGCCCTGATAATGGGGCAGCACTTGCAATTAAAGAAAGGAAAGATAGCGGCATGTTATATATCGGTGTAGATTTAGGAACCTCAGCGGTGAAACTTCTGTTAATGGCGGCTGACGGTAAAATCGAAAATATTGTATCAAAGGAGTACCCCCTCTTTTTCCCCCATCCGGGCTGGTCGCAGCAGAACCCGGAAGACTGGTGGAAAGCAGTGGTAGAAGGCCTGAAGGAACTGACGGCGGATTGTGAGAAAGAACAGATTGCGGGTATCAGCTTCGGGGGACAGATGCATGGGCTGGTAATTTTGGATGAAAATGATCAGGTGATACGTCCTGCGATCCTCTGGAATGACGGCAGAACCACAAAAGAAACGGATTACCTGAACCAGGTCATTGGCAAGGATAAATTATCGGAGTATACGGCAAACATTGCTTTTGCCGGTTTTACGGCTCCTAAAGTTCTTTGGGTAAAGGAAAATGAGCCGGAAAATTTTGCCAGGATAAAGAAAATCATGCTCCCCAAGGACTATATCGCTTATATGCTGTCCGGCACATTCTGTACGGATGTGTCCGATGCCTCCGGCATGCTGCTGTTCGATGTGGAGCATAAGTGCTGGTCCAAAGAGATGATGGAAATCTGCGGGGTGCGCGAAGAGCAGCTGGCGGGTATTTACGAAAGCGCCGATGTGGTAGGTACTTTGAAGCCGGAAGTGGCCAAAGAACTGGGACTTCCGGAAAGCGTAAAGGTGATTGCCGGCGCAGGGGATAACGCTGCTGCTGCTGTGGGAACCGGAACGGTAGGGGATGGTATGTGCAATATTTCCCTGGGAACCTCGGGCACAATCTTTATTTCCAGTGATAAATTCGGTGTGGATAAAAATAATGCCCTTCATGCATTTGCCCATGCGGACGGCCATTTCCACCTGATGGGATGCATGCTCAGCGCTGCTTCCTGCAACAAATGGTGGATGGATGATATTATCGGTACGGAGGAATACGGAAAAGAGCAGGCGGCTATCCAGAAGCTGGGAGAAAATAATGTGTATTTTCTGCCTTATCTGATGGGCGAGCGCTCCCCGTTAAACGACCCTTTGGCCAGGGGAACATTTATCGGCCTGACCATGGATACCACCAGGGCGGACATGACCCAGGCGGTGCTGGAAGGGGTGGCTTTTGCCATCAGGGATTCTTTTGAGGTGGCCAAGTCTTTGGGCATTAAGATAGAACGTTCCAAGATATGCGGCGGCGGCGCCAAGAGCCCGCTTTGGAAAAAAATTATTGCCAATGTGCTGAATATTAAGATTGACAGCATCGAAAGCGAAGAAGGCCCCGGATATGGCGGCGCTATGCTGGCGGCAGTGGGATGCGGGGAATATGGCAGCGTGGAAGAAGCGGCGCAAAAACTGGTAAAGATTGTGGACACAGTGGAGCCGGAAGCGGAATTGGCGGCTAAATATGAAGAAAAATATCGCAGGTTTGCGAAGATTTACCCTGCGGTGAAAGAGTTATTCCCACAAATTAATGGGTAAAATTTGGGGCGGCCGGAACATGGCTGTCCAAAAGCCTTAAATATTCGATTTGGTTTTGTGTAATAGGACAGCGCGTTGGAGAGGAAAGTTCTTTGGGGCGCTGTTTCTGTTTGTTTGCATATTTTTCATAAATATTCCCATTTCTGATGTGCATTTCTGCGTTGCTTTTGCAGCCTTAGTGCCCGCTGCGCTCTTTTTGGAGCGGGAGCGTGGCAACGGAGCATTTTATTTCCCTTACGGGTCAAAATACCTTTTGACCCCAACATCATGACATGATGCTGAATTGTCACCAATCTTATCCTTCAATTAAAAAATATAGTTGCCAGATAAGAAGGGTTGTGCTACAATATCCATCGGCGGCATACAGATGTGCGCTCTAGGGATACAAAACGGGATGCCTGAGCAATGCATGCGAGTTTACAGGCGATAGAAAGGGCATGGTAATTGGCATGGACACAACTGGAAGTTATTTTGTTGTAAAGAAAAAAGCGGTGCCGGATGTGCTTCTCAAAGTAGTGGAAGCGAAAAGGCTTTTAGAGACAGGGAAAGCCGCCAGCATTCATGAAGCGGCGGAAAAGATGGGAATCAGCAGGAGTTCTTTCTATAAGTATAAGGACGATATTTTCCCGTTTCATGACAATTCCCAGGGAAAAACCATTACACTGACGCTGCAGATGTATGATGAACCAGGGCTTTTGTCGGATGTGTTAAAAGTAATTGCCGACTTTAGGGCCAACATCCTGACGATACATCAGAGTATTCCCATCAATGGGGTGGCATCCCTCAGCATTAGTGTGCAAGTGCTCCCAACGACCGGGGATATGTCACGGATGCTGGAAATCCTGGAGCAGCAGAACGGTGTACATAATGTGAAAGTCCTGGCAAAGGAATAAGATTGAAAATTGAAAATTTTTGATCCCAAGTTTGTGTCTGCGAGACATCCACAAACTTGACATGCGTAAAGCCCCGGAAATGCCGGGTCATAAAGGCCGCGCAGAAATGGGGGAAAGAATGGGCATCTGCCTGAAATAGAAAATATAATATGGAGGAGACAGAATATGATAAATGTGGCAGTACTGGGATATGGCACTGTTGGGAGCGGTGTAGTGGAGGTAATTGAAAAGAATAAAGAAGAGATTAATAAGAAGTCAGGGGAAAGCCTGAATATTAAATATATTCTGGATTTAAGGGATTTTCCGGGAGACCCTTATGAAAGTAAAGTGGTGCATGATGTGGAAGTCATTATGAATGACCCGGAAGTCAATGTCATCTGTGAAACAATGGGTGGGATTCATCCTGCGTACGAGTTTTCCAAGCGGGCTCTTCTTTTGGGCAAAAGCGTATGTACTTCCAATAAAGAACTGGTGGCAAACCATGGGCCGGAACTTCTTCGCCTGGCCAGGGAGAATAAGTGCAACTACCTGTTTGAGGCCAGTGTGGGAGGCGGTATCCCGATTATCCGCCCGATTAACTATTCTCTGACGGCGGAGAAGATTGATGGTATTACAGGAATCCTGAACGGTACTACCAATTATATCTTATCGAAAATGGCATCGGAAGGGGCAGATTTCGAAGATGTACTGGAGGAAGCCCAGGAGAAGGGGTATGCGGAGAGGAATCCGGAGGCGGATGTGGAGGGATATGATGCCTGCCGTAAAATTGCAATTCTTTCTTCCCTTATGACAGGGAAAAACGTAAAATACGAGGATATTTATACGGAAGGGATTACAAAGATTACGGCTACGGACTTCATTTATGCAAAAGCATTGGGGCGCTCTATTAAGCTGTTAGCTATGAGCAGGGAATGCGAGGACGGCAGCTTTTATGCGATGGTGGCCCCGTTTATGATTCCCATGAGCCATCCGCTCTATAGTGTGACCGGAGTCTTCAATGCGGTATTTGTCCATGGGAACATGCTGGGGGATTCCATGTATTACGGAAAAGGCGCGGGTAAATTGCCCACGGCCAGCGCGGTGGTTTCCGATGTGGTAGACTGTGCAAGGCATATTGGAAAAACGATTATGTGTTTTTGGGATGATGAAGATGTAAGGCAGACAAAAGTGGATAACATCAAACACCGCTTCTTCGTGCGTACAAAAGCGGATTTGGAAAAGGCGGCCATAGATATTTTCGGCATGATGCGGGTAGTGGTTGCGGACGTAGAGGGCGAATATGCTTTTATAACAGAAGAAATGAGCGAGAAAGAGTTTGAGGATAAGGCAGAGAAGCTGGGATGCGTCTTGAACAGAATCCGCCTGGAAGCTTAAAAAGACGGCTGAAAACAGCAGTTCGGACACAAACTTGATATGCGCTGAAATGCAGCGCAGAAACGGGGTAAAAATGAAATATATCATTGTGCTTGGAGACGGCATGGCGGATGAACCGATAGAGGCTTTGGGGAACAAAACCCCTTTAGCTTATGCCGCAACTCCCGAGATGGACAAATTAAGCAAAAAATCAGAAATCGGTATGGTGCATACCATACCGGAGGGGATGAAGCCGGGGTCGGATACAGCTAATTTATCGGTGCTGGGCTATGACCCTGCGATTTATTATTCGGGGCGTTCGCCGTTGGAGGCATTGAGCATCGGCGTGCCCATGCAGGAGACGGATATTTCTTTGCGTTGTAATATTGTCACCGTTTCGGAGGAGGATGTTCCTTTTGGGGAAAAAAAGATTATAGACCACAGCTCCGATGAAATCAGTACAGAGGATTGTGCAGTGCTGTTGGAAGCGGTGAGAAATGAACTGGAGAGGGAGGATTACCATTTTTATGTGGGCACCAGCTATCGGCATTGCCTGATTTGGAATAGGGGAAAAGTGGTGGAACTTGTGCCACCCCATGACGTGCTGGGGCAGGTAATCGGGCAGTACCTTCCGAAGGATGAGGTCTTACGGGATATGATGGAAAGGAGCTATGAAATATTGGTCAACCATCCCCTGAATATAGAGAGGAAAAAGCAAGGACTGAATCCGGCGAACTGTTGTTGGTTCTGGGGGGCAGGAACAAAACCTATGCTGGACTCCTTTGAAGGGAAGACCGGGAAAAAGGGGATGATGGTTTCAGCGGTGGATTTGCTGAAAGGGATTGCCGTAGGCGCCGGAATGGGCATAAGCCAGGTAGAGGGGGCCAACGGAGGGCTGCATACAAACTATGAAGGAAAAGTGGAGGCGGCCTTGAAAGCCTTGCTGGAAGATGGGTACGATTTCGTATATATACATATCGAGGCGCCCGATGAAATGGGGCATCAGGGAAGCGTGGAAAAGAAGGTGCAGGCCATTGAATATCTGGATGGAAGGGTATTGAAGCCGCTGGTAGAACGCCTGGACAAAGAGGAGGTGGAATACCGCCTGATGGTGCTGCCGGATCACCCCACTCCCATACGCGTGCGTACCCATACCGGAGACAGTGTGCCCTACATGCTCTATGACAGCAGCAAACCGCTGGCGCATGACTGGGATTATACGGAAGAAGCAGGGAGGAAAAGCGGAATCTATGTGCCCAAGGGACATCAATTGATGGAGCATTTCCTGCATTAGCCGGATTCTGTGCCACATCTGCACATTCGTATGCCGAACGGTTACGCCCCGCTTCCTGGCGGGATATTTGGCTCTTGTGTTAGGTGAGAGGCTGTGGTAGAATCATGAAATGTGGAATATAGTAAGAGTAGAAAAGGAACGGAGAAGTGCGAGTTTGTGTCTTACGCCCACGAATATCGCAGGCTGGGAAAGGAATATAGTTTATTATGAAAAAAGTAGTGAAATTCGGCGGCAGTTCTTTAGCCAGTGCGGAGCAGTTTATAAAAGCGGGGGATATTATCCGCAGCGATGGGGAACGGCGGTATGTGGTTCCGTCTGCACCCGGTAAACGCTTTGGGAAGGATACGAAAGTCACAGATATGCTGTATAGCTGCTATGCAAAGGCGGAAGCAGGCGAGGCATTTACGGATGAACTAAAAGCGATTAAAGAGCGTTACGAAGAAATTATCCACGGGCTGCAGCTGGATTTGTCTCTGGCAGAGGAGTTTGCGGTAATTGAAGAAAAATTTGGGGAGAAGGCAGGCGAAGATTATGCAGCATCCCGGGGGGAATATCTGAACGGGATTGTGATGGCAGCTTATCTTGGCTATGAGTTTATCGATGCGGCCACAGTGATTTTGTTCGATGATAACGGTGAATTTGAATCGGAGAAAACAAACAAAGTGCTGGCGGAGCGGCTAAGCCATGTGGAACGGGCGGTCATCCCCGGGTTTTATGGAGCCTATGGGGACGGAAGGGTGAAAACTTTCTCCAGGGGAGGCTCCGATATTACAGGTTCGATCGTGGCCAGGGCGGTAAAAGCCGATGTATATGAGAACTGGACCGATGTGTCGGGATTCCTGGTGGCAGATCCCAGGATTATTAAGAATCCGGTGGGAATTGAGACCATTACTTACAGAGAACTTAGGGAACTTTCTTACATGGGGGCGACAGTGCTCCATGAGGACGCGATTTTCCCGGTAAGGAGGGAAGGGATTCCCATTAATATCCGGAATACCAATTGCCCGGAGGCAAAAGGAACATGGATTGTGGAGAGCACCTGCCAGAAATCCAAATATGTAATTACCGGTATTGCAGGAAAAAAAGGATTTTGCTCCGTTAATATAGAAAAGGATATGATGAATTCCGAAATAGGGTTTGGCAGAAAAGTTCTCCAGGCATTCGAGGATTATGGGATTTCCTTTGAGCATGTTCCCTCCGGTATCGATACGATGACGGTTTTCGTCCATCAGGACGAATTCATTAATAAAGAGCAGAAGGTAGTGTCGGCGATTCACAGGCTGGCGGACCCGGATACGATTGATATAGAGTCGGATTTGGCGCTGATAGCTGTGGTTGGGCGCGGGATGCGCTCTACAAGGGGAACCGCTGGAAGGATTTTCTCAGCATTGGCCCATGCCAACGTAAACGTGAGGATGATTGACCAGGGCTCCAGCGAGTTGAATATTATTATCGGCGTTTCCGATGAAGACTTCGAGAATGCAATCCGGGCCATTTATAAGATATTTGTGGAATTGGAATTATAGTAAATTAAATTATAGTGCTTCGAAGAAGAGAAGATGCCGCCCCGGTGAGGGATCAAATGCCTGCCCCTTAGGGCGGTGCAAGAGTAATGCCCCGTTGCTTGCAGCGGGGTTTTTTGGCATCCGAATCCTATAATATAAAAAAAGTCCGTACGAATGTGTAGATGTGACAAAGAATCCGAAAGGCTGAACGGTTACCCTTATGGAACAGGCTGCTCGGTGAGATAGGTTAAGAAGCGGAGGGCCAGGTCAGGATGGGAGGTATTGGCTAAGAAGCCCAAAATGGGAGTCTCTGCGCTTGCCGTATAGCAGCCCCATTGGGCCAGTTTGGGGGAGTCCTCCAGGTAGATGCCCACGGGTACCGGGGTTTCCATAGAGGCGGGGTCCGTAGGGTCAGTGAGAGGGGCGTCCGTGATATCGGAGAGCATGTCTTCTTCCATTTGGCGTCTCTCCTCAATGGCTGTAGTATCAATATAGTAAAAATAGGGTTCAAATTTTTGATATTCATCCTCGTTGAGGATTTCCCTTAAATCCTGGAAAAGGTATCCGTCCGCATAGTGGCCAAAGGCCTGTGTATCTGCCACGAAGGCGTCCAATTCGCCTGTTTGCGCCTGGGCGGCGATACGCTGGGCGAAGGCGATATCGTACTGGCTCATAGAGCCCACGGAAAAAGTGGCGGAGGTGTCAATCAGACAACTGTAAGTATCGGTGTCGATACCGGCATAAGCGGCAAAGTCGGCCTGGAAGCCTTCCTGGGTATCATGGGCATAAGAGTTCAGGATAACAGCGGAAAAGGCGTTATCTTTGTTGGTAACAATATCTTTTACAAATACGGATATAACTATTATTGCGAATACTAAGGCAATGGTGTGAACTTTATAGTAATCCCAGAAATAATTCAGCTTTTCTTTGAAAGTTTTTCCTTTTAGTTTATTCTGCTGCTCTCTCACTTCATCCCGCATAGCCATAGTCCGGTTCCTCCAAAATTCCTTTGTTAAAAAAGAATGCTTCGCATTCTCTGCAAGTTCGCAATGCGAACTTGTGAATTCATGCGTCTTGCGACGCAGTTTCCTATAAAGTTAAAAAATACGCTTAACGTTAATGATAGCTTTTCTATGTATAGGTGTCAATGAATAAGAGGGGAATTAGTATAAAAAAACCATAAACAGCATTACGTCTTGAAAGTCCAAGCGATTTGTAATATGATATTAAATAAGCAAAACAGCAATAGGCAAAACAACATTATAGATAAGGTGGTAGAGTGATATGATGAGCGAAACATATGTGGAATGCCTGATAAAGAAAAAATCAAATACGGGGATGGTATTCCTCAGGATGCTTACAACCATAATGGCGGCAGCCTTTATTTTAATAGGCCTTATTATCTGGCCGGCATTGTTGATTGGAGTGGCAATGGGGGTGGCGGCCTATTTTGTTTATTTGAATGCAGATTTGGAGTATGAATACCTTTATCTGGATAAGGAGATTACCATTGATAAAGTTATGGCTAAGTCGAAGAGGAAAAAGGTAGCCAAGTATGAGGTGGAGCGCATGGAAATCCTGGCGCCCATTAAGTCATGGCATATGGATGGGTTTAAAAACAGGACAGTAAAGACTGTGGATTACAGCTCCGGCGTGGAAAACCAGCCGGACTTAAGGTATGTGATGTATTATGAGGGAAATTTAAAGGTTATTTTAGAGCCCAGCATGGAAATGGTGAAGGCGATTAAAAATATTGCGCCCCGAAAGGTATTTATGGATTGACATTGCGATGTAAGTTTGATAAACTTTTTCAAACTTACATCTTTTTTACCATATAGGGAACTGCGTCGCAAGATGCATGCATTCATGAGTTCGCAAAGAGAACTTATACTAACCGCTCAAAGAATAAACAGGAGGACAAACTATGGGGCAGATTATTGGCGAAGGGATTACTTTTGATGACGTGCTGCTCGTACCGAGCTATTCGAAAGTGATTCCCAATCAGGTGGATTTGACAACGTGGCTGACGAAAAGAATCAAACTGAACATTCCGATGATGAGTGCAGGGATGGATACGGTAACGGAGCATCGGATGGCGATTGCAATGGCGCGTCAGGGGGGAATCGGCATTATACATAAAAATATGTCGATTGAAGCGCAGGCAGAAGAGGTGGATAAAGTAAAGCGTTCGGAAAATGGCGTTATTACGGATCCGTTTTCCTTGACCCCGGAACATACCTTAAAAGATGCGGATGCGCTGATGGCGAAGTTCCGTATTTCAGGCGTCCCGATTACGGAAGGCCGGAAATTGGTTGGTATTATTACTAACAGAGATTTAAAGTTTGAGACGGATTTCACAAAGAAAATAAAAGAATCCATGACTTCCGAGGGGCTGATTACAGCCAGGGAAGGGATTACCCTGGAAGAGGCCAAGATGATTCTGGCAAAAGCAAGGAAGGAAAAGCTTCCCATTGTAGATGAAAATTATAATTTAACAGGGCTGATTACGATTAAAGATATTGAAAAGACAATCAAATATCCGCTGTCTGCCAAGGACGAGCAGGGCAGGCTGCTTTGCGGGGCAGGGGTTGGGATTACTGCAAATGTACTCGACCGTGTGGGTGCCCTGGCGGATGCAAAGGTGGATGTGGTGGTGCTGGATTCAGCCCATGGACATTCCGAGAACGTGCTTCACTGCCTGCGGATGATTAAAGAGAAATACCCGGATATCCAGGTGATTGCCGGCAATGTGGCAACAGGGGAAGGAACGCGGGATTTGATTGAAGCAGGAGCGGATGCTGTAAAAGTAGGGATTGGGCCTGGCTCTATTTGCACGACCCGTGTGGTAGCGGGAATAGGTGTGCCGCAGATTACAGCGATTATGGATGCCTATGCTGTGGCGAAAGAGTATGGAATACCGATTATTGCAGATGGCGGCATCAAATATTCCGGCGATATGACGAAAGCCATTGCAGCAGGCGGAAATGTCTGCATGATGGGCAGCATGTTTGCAGGCTGTGATGAAAGCCCTGGAACTTTTGAGTTATACCAGGGAAGAAAATATAAGGTATATCGAGGCATGGGTTCCATCGCTGCCATGGAAAACGGCAGCAAAGACAGATATTTCCAGTCGGATGCAAAAAAACTTGTTCCGGAAGGCGTGGAAGGGCGCGTGGCCTATAAAGGAACGGTGGAGGATACCATCTTCCAGTTAATGGGCGGGCTTCGTTCCGGTATGGGCTATTGTGGTACTCAGAGCATTGAAGAACTGAAACAGAACGGGAGGTTTATGAAGATTTCAGCGGCTTCGCTGAAGGAAAGCCATCCTCATGATATTCATATAACTAAGGAAGCGCCTAATTATAGCGTGGATGAATAAGTGCAATAGTATACTAGTTGAAATAATAGGATGAGTGGCATAATTATAAAAAAATAGAAGCTTTGGATATATATCCGCTTGCTGCCCCCGCTGCCTGAAGCGGGGGTTTTGTGTAATTGCATTTTTCCATAGGATTTTGAAAGGGGATTCAAAGAGCAATGATAATATCAACTATATAAATATTCTATTCATTTAAATGATTTCATTTTTGTTCCAAATTTTATACAATTAATATAATATTTATAGCTATTAGCAATGATTGGAATTATGGAACAAAGGATAATGGTGGTTTGAATGTCGGTGGATTACGTGAAATTAGGTATAAGGGTTCGGATACGTAGGGAAAATCTAAGGATGTCGCAGGCGGAGGTGGCTTCTGCCGCGGGCATATCTATTCAGCACGTCAGCAATATAGAAAATGCGAAGACAAAGGTTAGTCTGGAACGGATTGTAGATATAGCAAATGTTTTAGGCTGTTCGGTAGATGAGCTGCTTTGTGACAGCATGGTCAAATCCAAGGTAATATATATAAATGAAGTGGCTGGGCTGATAGAAACCTTTACCGATATGGAAATGCGGGCCTTACCGGAATTTTTGCGTAGCTATAAGCATTTTGGGAGGATTCTTGAGAAGTCGATCCAGCAGGAAGATGCGAAATAGTAACAGTTCAGCCCAGGACTTTGCACTTGCTGTAAATCACTCTTTATTATTTAAAATTTTTATGATAATATATATGTGGATAAATGAATTTTCAAAGACATATTGTGAGGAGGTAGTTCCGTAGAAAAGTATAGCCGGATTGGGCGTTGCGGAGGAATATTATGAGCGAAGATGTAAAAACAGAAAATATGCAGCAGCCGGAAAACGGGAAAGAGACGGTTTCCAGGAATTTTATAGAGCAGATGATTGATAAGGATTTGGCAGAGGGCGTTTATGACAGGGTGCACACCAGGTTTCCGCCGGAGCCTAACGGTTATCTTCATATTGGCCATGCGAAGAGCATATTGCTCAATTACGGGCTGGCACAGCAGTATAATGGCCAGTTCAATATGCGTTTTGACGATACTAATCCTACGAAAGAAAAAACAGAATTCGTAGAATCCATCAAAGAGGATATTGCATGGCTGGGGGCCGACTGGGAGGACCGGCTGTTCTTTGCTTCCGATTATTTCGATGAAATGTATGAAGGGGCCATAAAGTTGATTAAAAAGGGGAAGGCCTATGTTTCCGATTTGACTGCGGAACAAATGCGGGAATACAGGGGAACATTGACAGAGCCAGGTAAAGATGACCCTAACAGGGATAGGGGAGTAGAAGAAAATTTAAAGCTGTTTGAAGATATGAAAAATGGCGTATATAAGGATGGGGAAAAGGTATTGCGGGCAAAAATCGACATGAAATCCCCCAATATTAATATGCGTGACCCGATTATTTACCGTGTGGCCCATATGGCGCATCATAATACCGGGGATAAATGGTGCATTTATCCCATGTATGATTTTGCCCATCCCATTGAGGATGCGATAGAAGGGATAACCCATTCCATTTGCACCTTGGAATTTGAGGACCATAGGCCGCTGTATGATTGGGTAGTAAGGGAACTGGAGTATCCCCATCCGCCCAGGCAGATAGAATTTGCAAAGATGTATTTGACAAATGTGGTGACAGGAAAGAGATATATTAAGAAACTGGTGGAAGACGGCATTGTGGACGGCTGGGATGACCCAAGGCTGGTATCCATTGCGGCTTTACGCCGGAGGGGCTTTACCCCGGAATCCATTAAGCTTTTTGTAGATTTGTGCGGTGTGTCAAAAAGCAATTCTTCCGCGGACTATGCTATGTTGGAATATTGTATCAGGGAGGATTTGAAACTGAAAAAACCCAGGATGATGGCGGCCTTAGATCCGATAAAGCTGATTATCGACAACTATCCGGAAGGGCAGACGGAAATGCTGACCGTATCCAATAATATGGAAAACGAAGCGATGGGAACCAGGGAGGTGCCGTTCGGAAGGGAATTGTATATAGACAGAGAAGATTTTATGGAAGAGCCTCCTAAAAAATATTTTCGTTTGTACCCGGGGAATGAAGTCCGCCTGATGAACGCTTATTTTGTGACATGTACAGGCTGTGTCAAAGACGAGGACGGGAAGGTAGTGGAGGTGCATTGCACCTATGACCCGGAAACAAAATGCGGAACGGGATTTACAGGCAGGAAAGTGAAAGGAACGATTCATTGGGTGCCTGCGGCTTCAGCTGTAAAAGCGGAAGTCAGGTTATATGAGAATATTATTGATGAAGAAAAAGGGGTATATAATGAGGATGGCTCCTTGAATTTGAACCCTGATTCATTGAAAGTATTGAAAGAATGCTATCTGGAACCGGCGCTGGCAGATGCCAAGGCTTATGACAGCTTCCAGTTTGTACGGCAGGGGTATTTCTGTGTGGACTGCAAGGATTCCAGGCCGGATGCACTTGTATTTAACAGGATTGTATCATTAAAAAGTTCTTATGTATTGCCTAAAAAATAAAAGGCATTTTATGATTCGTTGGGTTTTTCATTTTGCTGCCAAATCTGTGGGAATGCATAAAGGCAGGGATGGAGACAGATACGAGGGTGGAGGACAGAAGGCATGGCTGGATTATTATCCGGATTAGCCCGGTTTGGTTTGAGTGCTTTAGAAGGCATGGATTTGTATGAAAAACCGAAAGAACAGGAAAAGGCAGATACGGCGCAGGAGAGCAAAAAAGCCCCGGTGGCAGAGGAGCAGGACTTTTTGTTCAGCAAGTCCTATGAATGCCCGATTTGCAGCAAGCAGTTTAAGGTAAGGACGGTAAAGGCAGGGAGGGCCAGGCTGTTAGGCAGCGATGTGGATTTACGTCCAAGGTATGAGAATGTGGATGTGTTGAAATATGATGTAATTTTGTGTCCCCGCTGCGGTTATGCAGCGCTGAGCCGGTTTTTTAAATTCCTTACCGCTCATCAGTCCAAAAACATTAAAGAAAAGATTTCAGCTAATTTTAAACCGCTGACTGTGGAGGAAAAAGAAACCTACACTTATGATGAGGCTCTGGCACGTTATAAAATTGCCCTGGTGAATGCGATTGTGAAGCTGGCAAAGCCCAGTGAAAAAGCATATATTTGTTTAAAAACGGCATGGCTTTTGCGGGGCAAAGGGGAACATCTGGACAAAGAAGATGAGAAGTATGAAGAGAAGAAGAAAAAGATAGACAATGAAGAAAATGAATTTCTAAAGAATGCCTTTGACGGTTTCCTCACCGCAAGGCAGTCGGAACATTTTCCTCTATGCGGTATGGATGAATCGACGGTGGATTATTTGATTTCCGTAATGGCAGTCAGATTTGAGCAGTTTGATGTGGCGTCGAAGCTGATTTCCAATGTAATATCCTCCCCAGCAGCGAATTCCAGGATGAAGGATAGGGCGAGGACGCTGAAAGAGGAAATTGTCAAGCAGGTGAAGAAGCAAAACGTGGCGAAGGCTTGATTTGTGCGGGCAGCGGGTCAGGTGGCCGCTTAAATCCTGGCTTTGACCAGGCTGCGCATTGCTGGCCTGTGTGGGTATGCTATCGCATGGCGTGGCCGATTGGAGCAGGAATGGGGAAGGATGAAAGACTTAACGATTACATTGCATCCGCACGGCGGAAAACATTTGTATGAACAGATTTATTTACATATTAAGAATGAGATAAGGCAAGGGAAGCTTCTGCAAGGGGAGAGGCTTCCCTCTACGCGTTATCTGGCAGAATTTCTACAAGTATCCCGGAGTACGGTGGAACTGGCCTATGATCAGCTTTTGTCGGAAGGGTATATAGAAGCTATGCCATATCGGGGTTATTTCGTCTGTCCGGTGGAAGAACTTTATGATTTGGGGGAAGAGGAGAGGCCGGATGGAGAGAAGAACGCGGAGGAAGGGGAAACAGGGGCATGGGCCTCAATGGAAGAAAGGGGGGACAAAGCGGGCAGAAGAAGCAGCGCCGCCTTCGCCTACGATTTTTCCCCTAATACCATCGATATGACGGCATTTCCCTATGCCACATGGAAGAAGATTACAAAAAATATTCTGGTGGATGTCAACAGCGAAATTTTCACTTCCGGATCGCCCAAAGGGGATTATATACTGCGGGAAACAATCGCCCGTTATCTTCATACATCCAGGGGGGTGAACTGCAGCCCGAAACAGATTATCATAGGGGCAGGGAATGATTATTTGCTGATGCTGCTGGAAAAAATTCTTGGGAGGCATGTAAAGATTGCCATGGAAAACCCCACTTACCGGCGGGCATACAGGATTTTTGATTCTTTTGCCTACCGTATCAGCCCTATTGCTATGGACAGCAGCGGGATGAGTTCCCAAGGGCTGCGGGCGAGTGAAGCGGATGTGGCTTATGTGATGCCCTCCCACCAATATCCCACTGGAATTGTTATGCCTATTGGGAGGAGAATAGAATTGCTGAAGTGGGCAGGGGAAAAGGAAGGGCGTTATCTGATAGAAGACGATTATGACAGCGAATTTCGTTTTAGGGGAAAGCCTGTGCCATCCCTGCAGGCATCCGACAGGCTGGGAAAGGTAATTTATATCGGAACCTTTTCCAAATCCATTGCGCCGGCAATTCGTATCGGTTACATGGTATTGCCGCTATCGCTTTTGCGTATTTATGAGGAGAAATGTTCATTTTATTCCACTACGGTATCCAGAATCGACCAAAGGATATTGAATGAGTTCATAGCCAATGGGCATTTCGAACGTCATTTGAACCGAATGAGGAAAATATACAGGGAAAAGCAGGACAATCTGCTGGATGGATGGAAGGGGATGGAGCGGAACTTTACGGTATCCGGGGAGGACGCCGGGCTGCATATCCTTTTACAGGATAAGAGGGGCAGGAGTGAAAAGGAACTGACTGATGCTGCGGCAAAAGTGGGGGTCAGGGTATATGGGCTGTCCGAATTCTGTGTAGGGGAGATTGCTCCGCAGTGGAAGGCGGATACGGTGATTTTGGGGTATGCGTCTTTAAAAAATGAACAAATAAAAGAAGGTATGGAACGGCTGAGAAGTGTTTGGGCATAAGGCTAAAAGCCACTGCCCTGTAAACCGGGATAAAAAAATCCGGATTTATGGGGGCAGTGGCTTTTTATTTAAATGGAATCGGCGGAATTATCATCGTCATCATCATCGAAAAACTCTTCCACTTTTGCCTCGGCAGTTGCAGCTACTTCTTTGGCTGCATCTTTTGCAGTTTCTACTGCCTCGGAGATGTTTTCTTTTGCAGTTCCAGCTGCATCCTTTGCAGCGTCCTTAACCTCCTGGGCTGCATCGGCAACGGCAGTTTCTGCCTTCTCTAAATCCAGCGAAACGTAGTTACGGGAAGCGTCATCATCCTCTTCATCGCCATCCAGATCATCGCTGAAATTGTCAAAATCATCGTCATCATCCATATCATCGGAATGGGAAGAATTCTTATTCTGTAAATAATAGTAAGCGCTTACCGCCGCCGCACCGGCGAGTGCAGAAAACATTAAAAATTTACCGAATTTTTTAGCCATACATGTACTCCTTTCAATTTTACGGTTATAGGAATATATTAATACTATTTTCTCAAATTGAAAAGGGATTATGTATAAAAAACTGGATTATTTTTGGAAATAGACGAAATTTTGGGGCAGAACTCAATTTTAACGCGCACTGCGCCGGTATTTCCTGATTATCCGGTTGTGTGCGGGAAGAAAATATGTTATATTAAATCTGACTTAAAAAGTCAATGGAACTAATAGAACTTTGTCATATCAGGGTAACAGTCCAGTCCATTGGAATGTGTGGATGTGACAAAGAATTCGAAAGGCTGGACTGTTGCGAAAAGGCATCGGGAATCAACCTGAAATTCAACGGGAAAACAAAGGTAAAAGAAAAAGGGAAATACATGAACGAGAAATTTTTTGATTTAAAAAAGGAAAAACAGGACAGGATGATAAATGCAGCATTGAAAATATTTGCCAAAAACGGCTATCGGCATGCCAGTACGGATGATATGGTGGCGGAGGCCGGGATAAGCAAGGGGCTGCTGTTTCACTATTTTGAAAATAAATTGGGGCTGTATACTTTTCTGTACAATTACAGTGTACGCTTTATGGTATTGGAATTGTCCGGCTGCGGGGCGGGGGAGAATGATTTCTTCAAACTGATTAAGCGGCGGGAAGCGGCCAAGATGCAGGCACTGAAAAAATATCCTTATATGCAGCTTTTTATTGACAGCGTTCGTTATGAGGAGGTGGCCGAGGCATTATGCGCCACGGAAGAAAAGAAAAATGTACTGCCGGAGGCATTGGAGTCACTGATGAAAGGGGCGGATACCTCTCGGTTCAAACCGGAAGTGAAACTGCAAAAACTGAACCGGCTCATAGAATATACGCTCCGGGGAATGATGGAGGACTGTTTCCTGGAAAATTCATTTCAGCCGGATATGATGTATGAGGAGATAAATTCTTACCTCCTCATGCTGAAGAAACTGACTTACCAATAGTTGGCTTTTCTTATTTATTCATTTTATAAGGATCATCGGCAGGGTAGCCTCCTGCCAGTTTCTGCATTCCCCTTTGGACGGCATCTTTGGAATTTTTCCAGTCAGCGTTTTGGTTGCGGTAGTCGAATTTTTCCACCAGCCAGGACACATCATCGGAGAGGCGCTGCATATTTTCCTCCATCAGAGTAAAAAGCATGGGGTAAAATTCCGCCTTTTCTTTATCATTTAGCTTGGTTTCTGCCGCTTCGCACAAATCGCCGAAATGAGCGAGGCAGAAGCCTTTGCCCGTTCGTATCTTATCACAAAAATCCCTATCTTTTTTATACATAACAAAAAAGGTATCCAGATACCGGGCATAGGTATCGGCAAAACGACGGCATATGTAACAGGATTCTTCCTGTTCCTTCACCCAGAGGCCGATGGAATTCGGCTGGGCGGCATTTTTCTTGAATTTTCCCATCAGAGGGGTTTTTTGCGGGGAAAAGGCTTTGAACCGGGCTTTCATTTCCCGGTTCATATGTTCAAAGTGGGTTTTCAGAATCCACCCATTGCCCAGGGTATTGCCGTAGTCGAACATTTTCTTGAAATGATTCCTGCAAAATCCGGCCTTATCGGTGGCTTCCCGCACATCGCTTTCCATATAAGAAGAGCCGGAGCCCAGCACGAAGTCCAGCAAATCCTGTTCCACATTCCGCTCAATATAGCAAAAAGGGCATTCATCATTGGCGTTTATCGCATCGTTTAAGGGAATCGTGTATAGTTTTTCTTTCATATTTTACCTCATTTCTGCGCGGTTTTCTGCGCTTATCAAGTTTGTGTCTGCGCGGCCTTTGTGCCCCGGCATTTTCGGGGCTTTACGCATGTCAGGTTTGCGGATGACGTGCAGACACAAACCCAGGATTGAAATGTTTCGACTTTCAATCCTCCTCCTGGCCAATTTTTTTTATTATACCATTTTTATAAAACGGTTGTCCACCGGCAAGAATCCGGAGCAGTCAATTTTTAGTAACAGTTCAGCCCAGGACTTTGCACTTGCTGCAAAGTCCGTACAAGCACCCGAATTTTTCCAATCAGTTTCAAGGCCTAAATTTTTGCAGAAAGGACAAAATCCTCTGTGCAGACACATCATTCTGGTATATAATAGAGACATGACGGCTGGGCAGCTTTTAAAGAGGAGAAGATAGGTATATGGGGAAATTCTTAGTGGCTGGTATCGTACAAAGGGAAACTATCGTGAAAGTGGAGAAAATCCCGATAGAATATGCATATATTACCGGGAAAACGAACACTATTTTTAACAGTACGGGCGGGGATGCCTACAACGAATCTTTAGCGCTAAAATGGCTGGGTAATTCGGTAGATTTGATGACGATGGTCGGGCGCGGGGAAAGTATGGAACTTATTAATCCGCCTGGGTGCGAGGTAAAGCTGGTGACGGATTATGTCCTCCCCAGGCTGGAGAATACACCTACGGCGGTGGTATTTTACGGTGAGAGCCGGAAACAGCAGATTTTCGAGGATATAAAGGACGTGGGGCGCGTGGAGTATGACTTGGATCTGTTCCGGGAAAGGGCTGCAAGGGTGGAGATGCTGATAGTATCCAATGCCAATTTCTGCCGTCCGTTAGTATCCCTGGGAAAAGAACTTCGCAAACCGGTGGCAGTGAATATCAGGGAGTATAAGGAGGAAAAGGTCTGCTATAATGAAGACTTTTTAAAAGGGGCAGACATTCTTTACATCAGTGATGACAGCTTAAGGATGGAGCCTTATGATTTTGTCAAGGCACTGGCGGTAAAATACAGGCCTGAAATCATTTTGTTAGGGCAGGGGGCCGCCGGGCTTATTTTATACGATAAATATAAAAATATTATTGCCCATTACGATACGGTAAAAACACATAAAACGGTGAATACGGTAGGGGCCGGGAATGCTTTATTTTCCTGCTTTCTCCATTTTTATAATAAAACGAAAGACTCCGTGTTTGCAGTAAAGAATGCGTTGCTGTTTGCATCCTTTAAAGTTGGGTTTACGGGAACATCCAATGGCTTTATGACGGAGGAGGAGATTGGACGATGGAGGAACCTGATATGGCGGGATGGCAGATAGGAGGCCCCAATAGCAGACAGGAATCCGCCCATTTTAAAGTTTGCCTACGGCAAAGGGGCGGATTCCTGGCTGCTCCAATTCATTGGCTGCTAACCGCGCAGCAAGTGCGCAGTTGCAGGCTGAACTGTTACGATTTAAACATTTTAAATGAAAATCACCTTGACGTAGTTTCACTATTTATATAAGATAGAAAGGACAGTATTCACGTTGGTGTTCCGATATCGGGGATGCAGGCTATGGAAAGGGCATGGTTATTAGTATGAGTAAAAACGATAAAAAGGCGGCTGCGGCAGCTATTGGTGAAAAGGGGCTCTTCGATGCCAGGCAGCTGGGGATGCCTAAGATGCTGATTCTGGGGATTCAGCATATGTTCGCAATGTTCGGGGCTACAGTGCTTGTTCCGGCGTTGACCGGGCTGAGCGTTTCCACAACGCTTCTGTTTGCAGGCCTGGGAACATTGCTGTTTCATTTTCTGGCAAAAGGGAGGGTTCCTGCATTTTTGGGTTCGTCCTTCGCATACCTTGCAGGATATTGGGCGATTGCCCCTAATGGGGAGACGGATTTACTTCCATATGCCTGCTTTGGAGTTGCCTGTTCAGGGCTGTTATATTTGATTTTAGCGGCATTGATTAAAGCCTTTGGCCCAGGGAAAGTTATGAAATATTTCCCGCCGATTGTGACCGGGCCGATTATCATAGCCATTGGTTTGAATCTTTCCCAATCCGCAATTAATAACTGCGAAGCAAACTGGTGGATTGCTTTGGTGGCCATTGCGATTGTGGTGATATGTAATATATGGGGGAAAGGCATGATAAAAATTGTGCCGATTATCCTTGGGGTGGTGGGCTCCTATCTGGCGGCCGCCATTACGGGGAATGTAGATTTCACGATGGTGAAAGAGGCGGCATGGGTTGGGCTTCCGGTTGTTTGGGAGCGAACCGTATTTGCGGTTTTTGAAGAACCTGATATCTCTTTTCTTGTGACTTCCGTGATAACGATTATGCCGATTGCCCTTGCGACTATGGTGGAGCATATTGGTGATATGTCCGCCATTTCCTCCACGGTAGGGAGGAATTATATTAAAGATCCCGGGCTGCACCGAACGCTTTGCGGGGATGGCGTAGCGACGATCCTGGCTTCCCTGTTCGGGGCTCCGGCCAATACAACCTATGGGGAGAACACGGGCGTGCTTTCTTTAACGAAAGTATATGATCCCAGGGTAATCCGTATTGCGGCAGGGTTTGCGATTTTGTTTTCGTTTTCGCCGAAGGTGGCAGCGGTGATTTCCGCCATGCCTACAGCAACTTTGGGCGGCGTTTCTTTAGTGCTTTATGGTATGATTTCAGCAGTGGGTGTGCGCAATGTGGTGGAAAACCAGGTGGATTTTTCCAAGAGCAGGAATGTAATTATCGCGGCATTGATTCTTGTGCTCTCAATTGGAATTAATTTCAGCAATAATGCGGCAGTGTCATTCCAGATAGGCGGCATTGCAATCAATTTGTCTGGGCTTGCGGTAGGGGCTCTCACGGGGATTATTTTAAATGCGGTTCTTCCGGGCAAGGATTATACTTTTGATGAGGACGTGCCCTCGGACACCTGTGTGGATATGAGCGGTGTGAGGAAGACGGCGAAGAGGTGAGGCAAAGAACTTAAAAAGATTTGTGTGGAAAGGGAAGGTGAAACAAATGATTAAATTTGGTACTGGAGGATGGAGAGCAATTATTGGGGATGAATTTACAAAAGCAAACATTCAGCTATTGTCCAAGGCCCTGTGCGACAAAATGAAAGCGGAGGGAAAGGCGGATAAAGGAATTGTAATCGGCTATGACAGAAGATTCCTGGCAAAAGAAGCGATGCAATGGGCTGGGGAGGTATTTGCTGCGGAAGGCATTACCGCTTATCTGGTTAATAAATCTTCACCGACTCCGCTTATTATGTTTTATGTGATGAAGCATGAACTCCCTTATGGGATGATGGTGACAGCGAGCCACAACCCGGCTATTTATAACGGCATTAAAGTGTTTACCGCCGGTGGCAGGGATGCGGATGAAAAACAGACCGAGGATATTGAACTCTGCATTAAAAATGTGGATGAAAAGTCCGTTAAGGAAATGGAGTATGAAAAAGCGGTGGCCGAAGGGCTGATTCAGGAAATATATCCGTTGAATGAATATCTGGACAATATTATATCTGCGGTAAATATGGATGCTATCAGGCAGAAAGGGTTAAGAGTAGTACTGGACCCTTTGTATGGAGTGAGCGAAACTTCACTGGCCACTATTTTACATACGGCAAGATGTGAACTGACAGTCATTCATGACAGGCACGATACACTTTTTGGCGGCAAGCTGCCCGCACCGAATGCGGCAACGCTTCGGACTTTGCAGAATGCAGTCGTTGACTATAAAGCGGATATTGGAATTGCTACCGACGGCGATGCGGATCGAATTGGTGTCATCGATGATACGGGGCGTTTCCTCCATCCCAATGATATTCTCGTATTGCTCTATTATTATCTGGTAAAATACAGGGGATGGAAAGGGCCGGTGGTCCGGAATATTGCAACCACCCATATGCTGGATAAAGTAGCGGAAAAATTCGGACAAAAATGTTATGAAGTGCCGGTAGGATTTAAACATATTTCGGCAAAAATGAACGAGACGAAAGCGATTATCGGAGGGGAATCCTCGGGAGGGCTTACCGTGCTTGGGCATATTAACGGAAAAGACGGAATTTATGCGGCGGCGCTTTTGGTAGAAATGATTGCCATGACAGGAAAAAAACTGTCCAGGATTTACAAGGAAATTGAAGAAGAATGCGGTTCCATTTTTATGGAAGAAAGGGACTATAAATTCAACCAGGAAAAGAAAACAGTGATGCACAAACTGCTTATGGAAGATCAGAAACTCCCCGAGCTTCCTTATGAAATTGAGAAAGTGTCTTATCTGGACGGCAGTAAAGTATATTTCAAAAACGGGGGCTGGGTCATTGGGAGATTTTCCGGAACAGAACCGCTTATCCGAATATTCTGTGAGATGCCGGAATTAAGCATGGCAAAGCAGGTTTGTGATATTTATGAAGAATTTTTAGGATTAAGGTAAGGAAAAACAGAAAAAGTATTGACATATTTCGCGATTTGGTGAAAACTATAGAGGAAGGCTGCAGACTCCCATGCCGGCAGTCCGGCAGAGGGATATGTGGTCAATATGAGAAAATGAGGATGAGTATATGGCATTTGGAAAGAAAAAGACGGTACTTATGAAAGCAGTTTCGGAGATGAAGGATGCAGATTACTCTCAGACACCGGAACTAGGGGGGATGTACAAAAGGTTATCCAGCGGGAGAAAGCAGTTTACGGATGTGCTGGATAAGAATATCAAAGCAGTGATGCTGATCAGTTCCCTTGATTTAACGATGCAGCATCATACAGAACAGATTATGGAGATATCCCGTAGTGTGGCTGCAGCTACGGAGTCTATTTTCGGTGCGGTGGACGGTTCATCAATCTCTGACGGCAGGGCGAATAATCAGCAGGAGGAATTGACAAACACGATTATCAGCGTTTCGGAAGAGATGAGCGAAGTATATAAGAAGATAGAAGTGGGGCAGGATGAATTGACAGCGATTAAAGAACTGTCCAAGCAGACCATACAGATTTCCCAGGAAATGCAGAGGGATATGAATGAACTGTTTGAAGTGATTAATCAGATGAACGAGGTAATTGCAGGCATAGATGCGATATCCATGCAGACGAACCTGTTGGCGCTGAACGCTTCCATTGAGGCGGCCAGAGCCGGGGAAGCGGGGAAAGGCTTTGCTATTGTGGCGGATGAAATACGCGGTCTGGCAGAGCAGACCCAGAAGCTGACAGGGGATATGGGCAGCTTTGTGGAGGGCATCAAGGATGCGTCCCAGAAGAGCACCAGAAGCGCTACCAGTACCATTGAAGCTTTGGGCGATATGACGGAGAGAATTGAGAATGTGTGGGAAATCAACAATGAAAACCAATCCCATGTATCCAAGGTGGATGAATCCATCAGTTCCCTTGCGGCAGTCAGCGAAGAAATCAGCAGTTCTATGGCAGAAATGGAAAACCAGCTGAAAAATAATACGGTAGTGATGCGGGATGTAAGCAAGCAGTTGAAAAAAGCGGTGGAACCGGTAGAGGAGATAGAGCATACATTGGATGAAGCCGTAAAACAGATGGGTGATATGACAGAAGATGCTTTCTATCATTTGGAGAATCAGGAATTTGCCAAGTATTTGAGCAATGCGATTAATGCCCACAGATCATGGCTGGCTAATTTGAAGAAGATGGTAGATAACCGATCAATCGTACCGCTGCAGTTAAATTCCGCGAAATGTGGATTTGGGCATTTCTATTATGCTATGAACCCTTCAATACCGGGAGTGAAGCCCATTTGGGATGAACTCGGCCCTAAACACCAGAAGTTCCACCAGTTTGGCGGGGCGGTTATGGATGCTTTGAAAAATGATGATTATGTAAAAGCCGAAAGTATTTATCGGGAAGCAGAAAATTATTCTAAGGAATTGATTAAGGATATGGAGAGCATTATACAGCTGTCCAGATAAAGGATTGAAGTTTAAATATGGTATAGGCGGACAGCGGGTTTCGTTGTCCGCTTTTTACCATATAGGAAAGTCCGTCATCAGACGGACATGAAGTGGCGAAGCCACTTTTTTACTTATAGGAAATTACGCCACAGCGTTGTAAGTCACCAGGAAAGAATGCGAAGCATTCTTTGGAGTTGGCCGCTGGGCCAACTCTTTTTTGCCTTATGGGAAAACTACAGATATGGGGATAAAAATGTCTAATATAATTTTTGTTGATAGTTGTGGAAAAGAGGACGCCAGAGAGAAGATTCTGGGGGATTTGGAGATGAAATTGGTGCGGGAGCCCGTAGAAGTGAACAGGGATAGGGGAGGTTTGCTGAAGGGGATAGAATGTTTTGCGCTGGATATGGATGGAACGATATATCTGGGCGAGCAGTGGATAGATGGGGCTATGGATTTCCTAAAGGCTATAGAGAAGCTGGGAAAAAGATATGTATTTGTTACCAACAATTCCTCCAAAAGCCCGGAGGTTTATGTGGAGAAGCTGGGGCGGATGGGGTTGGAAGCCGGGGTGGATAAAATCATTACTTCGGGGCAGGCGACGATTGCTTATTTAAAGAAGCATTATCCGGGAAAAGGGGTGTTTTTGCTGGGGAACGACTTGCTGAAACGGGAGTTTGAGGAAGAGGGGGTTTCCCTGGAGGAGAAAAGGCCGGAAGTGGTAGTGACGGCCTTTGATACAACGCTGGATTATGCAAAGATGTGTAAGGTATGTGATTTTGTGCGCAAAGGGCTGCCCTATATTGCCACCCATCCGGATTATAATTGTCCAACGGAAGATGGGTTTATTCCGGATGCGGGGGCAATTCATGCTTTTATCCATGCTTCGGCCGGCAGATATCCGGATAGGGTAATCGGTAAACCCAATAAGGATATCGTGGATTACCTGGCAGAAAGGACCGGCGTTAAGAGGGAGAAGACTGCCATGATAGGAGACCGGCTTTATACGGATATTGCGGCGGGAAAGAAGAACGGGCTAAAAGGTGTGCTGGTGCTTAGCGGGGAAGCATCCATGAAGGATTTGGCCGGGGCAAAGGTGCAGCCGGATTTGGTGTTCGCATCGGTGAAAGAAATGATTCCTTTTCTTTAGCAAATTGGGGAAAAGATAAAAGAAAGGCATGGTTATCGTATGGGACTTAGATTTTACTTCGGGGCTTCGGGGGCGGGGAAGAGTACACAGCTGCATAATGAAATGGTAAGGCGTTCCATGGAAGAGCCAAAGACGAATTTTCTTGTGATTGTGCCTGACCAGTTTACGATGCAGACACAGATGGATCTGGTGAAGGCTCATCCAAAGAAGGGGATTATGAATATTGATGTGCTCAGTTTTGGGAGGCTTTCCCACCGGATATTGGAGGAGGTGGGGGGCGATGGGCGCACGGTGCTGGACGATACGGGAAAGAGCCTGGTGCTTCGTAAAGTGGCGGAAAATATCGGCGGGGAAATGCCGGTAATCGGAGGGAATCTGAGCAAAATCGGGTATATCCATGAGGTGAAATCCGCAATTTCCGAGTTTATGCAATATGGCATCGGAACAAAGGAACTGGAAGAACTGACGGAATTTGCCAAGAAGCGGGGGGCGCTTTATTATAAGCTGAAAGATTTGGGGGTGCTTTACCGGAACTTTTTGGAGTTCATTCAGGAAAAATATATTACAACGGAAGAAACCTTGGATCTGTTATGCCGTATGCTTCCCCAGTCAGGGCTGGTGCGGGGCAGTGTGGTGGCCTTTGACGGGTTTACCGGGTTTACGCCTATCCAGAACCGGCTGATACAGCGGATTATGGGGCTGGCAAAGGAAGTAATCGTAACGGCAGTGATGGATGGCGGAGAGAAAAATCCTTATAAGCCAAGCGGGGAGCAGCAGCTTTTTTACTTAAGCAAAAAGACGGTGGCGGATTTAAGAAGGCTGGCAAAAGAAGAGAATGTGCCCTGGGGGAAGGATGTTTTTATACGGCCGGAGGAACTGCCCAGATTTTTGGGGAATAAAGAAATGCAGCATCTGGAAAAATATTTGTTCCGCTATCCATTCAGGGCGTATGAGGGGGATAATGAGGCGGTGCATTTGCTGGAAGCTTCCTCTCCCAGGGAAGAGGTGCGGCAGATTTGCATTAAAATGCGGGAACTAATCCGTGAGGGGGATTACTGTTACCGGGATTTTGCTATTGTTACGGGGAATCTGGAAACCTATGCCGCACATGTGGAAGCGGAGGCGGAGAAATTTGGCATCCCGGTTTATATGGACTATACGAAAGGGATTCTGTTAAATCCTTTTATCGAATATATACGCAGCGCCTGGAAGCTGGTGACGGATAATTTTACATATGAATCGGTATTCCATTATTTGCGCAGCGGCCTGACCGGGTTTGACAGGGAAGATACGGACAGGCTGGAGAATTATGTCATAGCCTGCGGAATCAAGGGAAAGAAAAAATGGTCTTCCCTTTTTACCGCTATGCCGGGAGAGATGGGGGAAGAGGAACTGCAGGCATTGAATGCGATGCGGGAAAAGATGATGGGGCAGCTGTCACCCCTGATGGGGAAAGGATTGGAAACGGCAGGGGAGAAAATACGGGCGCTGTATTATTTTATCACCCGGAATCAGGTGCAGGAAAAGCTGGCGGTTTATGAAAGGATGTTTGAAAAAAGGGGGGATATGCCCAGGGCAAGGGAGTATGGGCAGATTTATCGTCTCGTGATGGATCTTTTAGACCAGATGGAGAGCCTTTTATCCGGGGAAAAAATGAGCAGGAAGGAGTTCGCCGATATTCTGGACGCGGGCTTTGGGGAGATTCAGGTGGGGACGATTCCTCAAAATGTGGACCGGGTAGTGACCGGGGATATCGAAAGAACTAGATTAAAGGAAATCAAGGTTCTGTTTTTTGTAGGCATCAATGATGGGAACATCCCCAAAAACGCTGGGGGAGGGGGCATAATTTCCGATATTGACAGGGAGTTTCTAAGGGAATCCTCCTATGAACTGGCGCCGTCTCCCAGACAGCAGATGTATATCCAGCGGCTTTATCTGTATATGAATATGACCAAGCCTTCGGAGCATTTGTATCTTTCTTACAGTAAGGTGAACAATGAGGGGAAGAGCATCCGGCCGGCTTATTTGATCGATACCTTAAAGAAGCTGTTTCCGAATGCGGCAGTATGCAGGCCGGAGCAGAGGGGCTTCGAAGAGCAGATGGAGTCCAAACGGGCGGGGCTGGATTATTTTACCGGCATGCTGCGGGAATACGCGGCGGGTATGCTTGGGGAGGAGGAAGAAAAGCGATTTTTTACCCTGTATCATTTTTATCATGGGGATGAGGAGTACCGGGAGGAAATAGAACGCCTGGCGGACGGGGCCTTCCTCCGTTACGAAGACCGGCCTCTGGGCAGGGAGATTGCACGGCTTTTGTATGGGCAGCAGCTGTTAAGCAGTGTGAGCAGGCTGGAGAAATATGCTTCCTGTGCCTATGCCCATTTCCTACAATATGGCCTTTCCTTGAAAGAAAGGGAGGAATACGGGTTCGAAGCGGTGGATATGGGGAATGTTTTCCATGGAGTATTGGAAAAATTTGCCGGCAAACTACAGGATAGAGGGTATAGCTGGTTTAATTTTGGAGAGGAAACCGCAGAGCAGATTTTAGACGAAACTATGGAGGAATATGCGGCAGCCTATGGGGAAACGGTGCTTTACAGCAGTGCCAGGAATGAATATGCTATCGAAAGGATGAAGCGCATCTTGAAGAGGGCGGTCCATACATTGCAGTATCAGTTGAAAAAGGGAAGCTTTGTGCCGGAAAATGTGGAAGTATCTTTTACTATGGCTAAGGATTTGGAGTCGGTGAATATTGCATTGTCAAAGGAAGAGAAGGTGAAGCTGCGGGGGAGAATCGACCGCATTGATACCTATGAAAAGGACGGGAATTTATATGTAAAAATTATTGACTACAAGTCGGGGAATAAGAAATTCCAATTAGCTGCACTGTACTATGGGCTGCAATTGCAGCTGGTGGTCTATATGAATGCGGCGATGGAAATAGAGCGAAAGAAAAATCCGGGGAAAAAGGTTATTCCGGCAGCCCTTTTGTATTATCATGTGGCGGATCCGGTGGTGAAATGCGACGGGGAGATGAGCACGGAAGAATTGGATGCACAGTTGAAAAAGGAACTGCGGATGAACGGGATCGTAAATGATGATGATTCGGTGATTACCTATCTGGACAGGGAATTCGAAGAGGAATCCGATATACTGCCGCTGGGGAGGAAAAAGGATGGCTCCCTAAGCGCCAGATCCAGTGCGTTAAGCGAGGAAGAACTGGGGGAGATTTCCCGGTATGTGAATTTGAAAATAAAGGAAATCGGTTCGGAGATACTGGAGGGAAGGATAGGGGTGAACCCGTATCGGCAGGGAATGGATACGGCTTGCGATTATTGCAGCTTTCAGTCGGTCTGCGGATTCGATGGCAGGATTCCGGGATACCACTACCGGAAATTGGAAGGGCTGAAGGAAGAGGAAGCGATGCAGAAAATAAGGGAGCGGAATGAGGAGTGATATGGGAGTAAAGTATACGCCACAACAGCAGCAGGTAATTGATACCAGGGGATGCAACCTTCTGGTGTCGGCGGCGGCCGGTTCCGGGAAAACGGCAGTGCTGACGGAACGCATTGTAAAGATGATAAGCGATGAAACGAAACCGGTGGATATCGACCGGCTTCTTGTAGTGACCTTTACCAATGCGGCAGCAGCGGAGATGCGGGAAAGAATCAGTGCGGCGATAGCCAAAAGGCTGGAATCGGAGCCGGACAATGGGCATTTGCAAAAACAGGCAACTTTGATACATAATGCCCAGATTACAACGATTGACAGCTTTTGTATGTTCGTGATCCGCAATAATTTTAACGATATCGGTTTGGACCCGGGATTTAGGGTGGCGGACGAAGGGGAATTAAGGCTGTTAAAGCAGGATGTGATGAAGGAACTGCTGGAGGAGTTGTTTGGCAGGAGAGATGAGGAGTTTTTGCACTGTGTGGAGTACTTTAGCACGGGTAACCGGGACGATGCCATAGAGGAACATATTTTAAAGCTTTATCAGTTCGCGGAAAGCAACCCCTGGCCGGAGGAATGGCTGGAAGAGAGAAAAGGGGATTACGGAATCGAAGACTTGGAGGGATTGGAGCGGGCAGAATTTATCCGGTTCGGGCTGGAACAGGCCAGGCGGATGGCGGAAGAGTGTCTGCTGAGAACAAAGGACTGCATCAGAATCTGCGAACAGCCGGACGGCCCTTATATGTATGGGGAAATATTGGAAAAAGAAGCGGAAGCCTTTAGCAGGCTGGCGGCGGTGAAAAGCTATGAACAGGGCTATGCCCTTTTCCAGGGGATGACTTTTGGCAGGCTGCCGTCAAAAAAAGACAGTTCTGTTTCCCCGGAAAAGCGGGAAAGGGTACAGGAAATCCGGAAGGAAATAAAAGGGATCATAAAAAATATTTGTATGAAATTTTTCCCTGCCCCGCCGGAAACGGCTCTGGAATATATGAAAGGGAGCAGCGGGGCCGTACGCATGCTGATTGACCTGACCCTGGCATTCAAGGAGGCTTTGGACAGGAAGAAAAGGGATAATAATATTATTGATTTTTCAGATATGGAGCATCTGGCGTTGTCTATACTGGTGAAGAAGGTACAAGGGGAGGAAGCCGGACATCAGGAGGAAGACGGAAAAGAACGGGGAGATGGAAGCCCGAGGGAAGACGGAAAACGGATGGAAGATGAAAATCCCAAGGGGGGAGCGCAGTCTGTGACGGGGCATAAGCTTTATGTGCCCAGCCCGGCGGCTCTGGATTACCGGGAATATTTCGAAGAAATTTTGATTGATGAGTATCAGGACAGCAACCTAGTGCAGGAGATGATTCTGGAAAGCATTTCCGGGGAAGAAAACGGGAAGTTTAACCGGTTTATGGTGGGGGATGTGAAGCAGAGCATTTATAAATTCCGTCTGGCCAGGCCGGAAATTTTCATGGAAAAATATGAAGAATACGGAAAAGATGGGGCGGGGAATAAACGGATAGATTTACACAAAAATTTCCGCAGCAGGAGGGAGGTGCTGGATAGCGTAAACTTTATCTTTTCCCGCATCATGGGGAAGCGGCTGGGCGGTGTGGAGTATGATGAGGAAGCGGCCCTTTATCCGGGTGCGGCCTATCCTATCAAGGAGGAAAAGGAGGGGGAAGCGTCGAATTGCACGGAACTGCTGCTGATTCGCAGGGAAACGGAAGGCGGGGATGGAACGGAAGGCGGAAACGGGCCAGGGCCGGGATCGGTAATGGGAACGGAAGGCGGAAATGGGCCAGGGCCGGGATCGGTAATGGGAACGGAAGGCGGAAATGGGCCAGAGCCGGGATCGGTAATGGGAACGGAAGAGCCGGAAAGAAAGAAACTCTCGGACAGACAGCGGGAAGCGTATGCGGTCGCAAAGAGGATTAAGGAAATGGCCGGGCATTTCCTTGTGACGGATAAGGAGAGCGGGGCGCTGAGGAAAGCGTCTTACAAAGATATTGTAATTTTACTGCGCACCAATGCAGGCTGGGATGAAGATTTCAAAAGTATACTGAAAGAGGAAGGGATACCGTCACATGTTTTGTCCAGGACGGGATATTTTGCAGCGAAGGAAATACGGGTGCTACTGCAATTGCTGCGCATCCTGGATAACCCCAATCAGGATATCCCCCTTTTCGGCGTGCTGGAATCCTTCTTCGGCGGTTTTACTGATGAAGAAATCGCGGAGATCAGGGGGTTAGCAAAGGAGAGGAAAAGAAGCCTGTATTTTTGCCTGAAAGAGGGAACAGGGGAAGAGGGTGAAAGGAGAAAGATAGGAAAGGAATCGGAAAACGGGGAAGAAGCAGATGAGTCGGAAGAAACGAAATATAGTCAAGCTGAATTGGAAAAAGGGCTAAAAGAAAAAATATCCAGATTCCTTAAGTTCCTGGAGGAATACAGGGATAAGACGGTGTATTTGCCGATTCACGACTTGCTCCAGGATATTATCACCCGGACCGGTTACGGGAACTATGTGGCATCTTTGCCTGGCGGCGGCCAGAGACAGGCCAATGTGCAGATGCTTTTGGAAAAGGCATCTGCTTTCCAACAGACCAGCTATTATGGATTGTTCCATTTTGTACGTTATATGGAACAGCTGGAAAAATATGATGTGGATTATGGGGAAGCCAATATTTTGGACGAGAATGCGGATGTGGTGCGGATTATGAGTATTCACAAGAGCAAAGGGCTGGAATTCCCAATTTGTTTTGTATGCGGCCTGGCCAAAAAGTTCAATATGCAGGATATGAACGGAAAAATGATTGCGGATGTGGACATGGGAATTGGCGTGGATTATGTGGATGTGGAGCATAGGATGCAGGGGAAGACGCTTCGAAAAAATATGATTGGGGAGAAAATGCGCCTGGATAATCTGGGGGAAGAACTGCGCATCCTTTATGTTGCCCTGACCCGGGCCAAAGAAAAACTCATTATGACAGGAATGGTAGAAAAGCCGGAAAAACGGCTGGCCATGCTGCTTTCCACAGCGGAACGGGGAGATGGGCAGCTGGCCTATGGAGAACTGGCCGGGGCGGGGAATTATTTGGATTTTCTCCTGCCTGCCCTTTCCGTACACAGGGCATTTGAACCCCTTTGGCAGGCTTGCGGGCTGGAAGCGCCGGAAAATGTCAGGAAAAAGGCAGAAACAGCAGCCGGGAAAAGCGCTGTAGGGGAAGAAACATCTGGAAAAAGCATCGTGGGAAATGTAGGGGAAGAGGCGGTAAGAGAAGGAATTGCCGGTGAAAAAGCGGCAGGAAAAGGCCTTGCGGCGAAAGAAGAATGGAATGGCAGGGAAGGCCGGATAGAAATAAAAATCCTTGGAGACGAGGACCTCCAGGCAGCGGAAATCAAGGAGCAGATAGCGGCGGAAGGATTGAGAAACCGGTTGGAACATTCCGACGCGCTGGCCGATTCGGACAGCGAACTTATGGAAAATATGTCAGAAAGGTTTGCCCATCCATACAGACATAGCAACCTGACGGACTTATATACCAAGACCACCGTATCGGAACTAAAGAAGGCCGGACAGGAAGAAGAACAGGATTTTTCTTTCCGTCTATATGAAGAAGAAACGGTCATTCCGTATATCCCCAAATTTATGCGGGAAGAAGAAAGCATTGGAGGGGCGGGAAGAGGAACCGCTTTCCACAAAGTCATGGAGCAGATGGATTTTGCGGCGGATGCCAGACCGGTAGAAGAACAGATTGAGCGGTTGTATCAGGAAGGAACGCTGAGCGAGGAACACAGGCAGGCATTATCCATTCCGGCCATTAAGAAATTCCTTTCTACGGACCTGGCCAGGCGCATGGCGGCGGCGGAAAAGAAGGGATGCCTTTACCGGGAACAGCCCTTCGTACTTGGCCTGCCCGCGGAAGAATTAAACGAAAAATTCCCTTCCGATGAACTGGTGCTGATTCAGGGGATTATAGACGTTTATTTTGAAGAAGACGGGGAAATCGTAGTGGCGGATTATAAAACGGACAGAGTGGACAATGGGGAAGAACTGGTAAAGAAATATGAAAAACAGCTGGAATATTACGCCAGAGCCATAAACCAGCTCACTGGAAAAAATGTGAAGCAAAAAATCATATATTCCTTTAGACTTCACAAAGAAATTATGTTATGATTAAGCTGTACATTTTTGTACGGTATGCTATTTATGGGGATATGCGGAACTGGAATAGGAGAAATATCTGTGGAAAATTCGGGAATTATTTTAGAGGGAGGGGCCATGCGCAGTATGTTTTCTGCGGGCGTGCTGGACTCTTTTCTGGATAATAAAATAGAAATTCCAAATGTGATGGCGGTGTCGGCAGGGGCCTATGCGGGAATGAATTATGTGTCCGGGCAAAAGGGCAGGGCATTGGACGCAGTCATCAAACCGTTGGAAGAAGAGAAATATCTTGGGGTAAAAACTTTTCTGAAAAAGGGAACTTTTTTTGATATGGATTTCCTCTTTGACGAAATTCCTAAAAAGCGTGTTCCTTTTGATTTCCAGTCTTTTACGGATACTACCAAAAAGTTTATTACAAGTACAGTGAACTGCCTGACAGGGGAAGCAGTTTATTATGATGAATTTGAGGATGCAGAGCACTTTTTCCATATATGCAAAGCGGCCAATTCCCTTCCTTTTATCGCCAGGATAACAAAGATTAACGGAATCCCCATGCTGGACGGTGGAATGGCGGACGCAATTCCTATTGCCAGAGCGCTGGAGGAGGGATGGAAGAAAATCGTAGTGGTGATGACCAGGAATAAAGATTACCGCAAGAAGCAAAGGTATTTATATCTCGCTTTCTTACAATTGATATATCATAAATATCCGAAATTCGTACATATGGTAACAGGACGCGCCAAAAAGTATAATGATTCCCTGGATATGCTGGCACGGTTGGAGCAGGAAGGGAAAGCATTTATCCTGCGCCCGGCAGAGCACATGAATCTGAAAAATAAAGAGGCGGATGCGGAAAAATTAAGGGAATACTACAAGCACGGATATGAAGTTGCAGAGGACAGGAGAAAGGATTTGATGGAGTTTTTGGAAAAATAGACTGGCATAGGGGACGGCTTTACAGCTGCCCCCTTACTTCATGCCCGCCCCGCCAATTCTTTTTTATATTACCTTAATCCGTGAAGTTTAATTATTGGTTCATGCTATAATCGCCCTGTTTATGCGGCCTGCCGATATTTTTTTGAGACAAAATAATATCACCCATTTGGTGATATTTTCTGATACAATACTCCATAA